>Ga0207416_1002235_pt1 | contig 21928 bp, 13 predicted proteins | sample PaiPotPPM11metaG_FD_184107 | JGI IMG/M metagenome (GOLD analysis project Ga0207416, IMG submission 184107) | Iron sulfur acid spring bacterial and archeal communities from Banff, Canada, to study Microbial Dark Matter (Phase II) - Paint Pots PPM... ...
GTGCACATCAAACTGGAAGGCGTTCGTTTCCACTTGATAGAAGGTGCTATTGGAAACCATCTGATAGCCTGCTGCCAGCAGTTCTTCAATCGCCATTCTGGTGATCAAAAAGACACTCCACATTTCGTATAATTCGCTGACTTTACGCATCGCCAACTCTGTCACATAGCGATCGGTCTGATAGGTCGTCTTGAGACGCTTTTGAAATTGCAGATAGAGATGATAAAAGCGGCTATAGGTTGGGTATTTGAGCAAGACCTGGGTGGCCTTGCCCAAGAGAGCAACGGGTTGGACGGTTTTGAGAAAGGGTTCACTGCTCCAGCGGATGCAGCGCTGCTTCATTTCTTGACAGGCAGTAATGGCATGCTTCAGCTTGCGAATGGTTTCGCCATCCTCGCTATTGTGATAGCGGGCATAGATGGCCTCACGTTGCTTCTTTTCACGCTCAGCATGCTCCTGGATGATCTCCAACTTGCCAGTCAGTTGTCGCTGGAGAAAGTGTTTGAGCAAGCGATTCTCATAGATATCATAGGTCGGGCGGCTCTGCTGCACGGTCCAGCGTTGGGGAAGAGCGTGGATACGATGCCGCTCAGCCAGAGACTGAGGCAGGATGATGCTCCCTCCAGGCAGGGGAGCGACGCGATCAGAAAAGTGGGAGATCTCTTGCCAGTCCTGCTGGATACTTTGCTCATGGAGTGCATAATGGGGCTCTCGGCGCAGGTGTGACATAATGTCACGCAGTTTTTCAATGATGCCGCGTATCTGCTGATAGTCATGTAAGGGAGAGGTGTCCTGGATACGTTCCACATACTCTGCTTTTTCCATCGCTGGTGAGTCCAGGCGAAAGTACAGGTCAAGGGAGATCTCACTGAGATCCTTTTTCATCTTTTCATAGAGCGGCTGTGAGAACTTGTGTGGGAAAACCCGCACCAGGGCCGTTTGAGGTGGAAAGCTAGCAATCTGGACAACAAAGCGGTACAGGCCTGCATAATGCTTGGGATTCCATATCCAGGTGCCATAGCGATCAGTTTCCAGTTCCTGGTCATCAATGAGAAGAGCGGTAATCTCAGGAGCTTTGGACGTGATCCGAATCGTATATCGGCTATATTCGGTAATGATGAGTTGTTCGTTCTCATTGCGTGGCTCGAACCTCAGAGGCTTCTGATTGATCGTGAGCCAGGCGTTAGCGCCAGAAACTAGTGTAGCCATCGCGTTTCAACCTGCTCTTCATCTCATCTAAACGTTGCTCAGAACGAGAAAGCTTGTTTTGTTTGAGAAACTTCAACAGATCATCAATCATGGTGCTGATGACCTCTGTGCCACGCACACGGGGCAGAATGCGTTGTTTGACCTGCAAGTCGAAAGCCACAAGCGGATCGAGCAGATTTTTGCTGTTTGCCACGTACAGTTCGATATCGCGCAGTACCCGATATCCTAGACCGAGGTTCGCTTTATTGAGGATCTTGCTGATCTCGATGATGGGCTCACGGAATGTGGTGTCTGGTATCTTCACTTGATAGCTTTTCCAGGTAAAGCTCGAAAGGGTGATGGGATCAGGAAGTGTCGTTGGTTGAGGGATCTTGTCCAGATCTACCATAAAAAATTCCAGGGTGTTGGCTCGATCGATGACCTTGTCGCTAATGGGTTGCGTCGTCTCATCGACGTTGATGGTGCCAGTAAAAAAGAGATTGGTTGGGATGAGCAAGCGAGATGGAATAGGCTCGCTGTTTTCCTGTTGCTCCAGTATTTTTTGTTCTCTTTTGCTCAGTAAGAGGATGTGGCGATCCTCTGGTCGCTCTTCCTCCATCGCACTGAGAAACTGCGAGAAGTAATACTCCACGTGAGCGAGATTCATTTCATCGAGGCAAAAGAAATACAGCTGATCTTGGTCTTGATTGGCCTCTAGGATAAACTCGACCGCCGGTTCTGTGACGTATTCTCCAGTAATAACGTTCAAATGTCCGAGTAAATAGCGATCATCATTCTAATTTGGACGTACGGGAAGACGAAGATAGTGCTGCTTATGTCCCAATGCTTCGGCGTAGAGCTGCGAAAGTTTCGATTTGCCCGTGCCCGAGAGGCCAGCTAGGATGACAAAGGGCCGGGTTTTGAGACAAATATGGTAGTTCGCGAGGGTCTCATCATCAAAATAATAGCCCCTGGCCGTAATGTAACGCTTGATACACTCTAATAATGCCTGTTCTTCCAGGCGTTTCCCACCCAGAGCATCAAGAACCTGTCTGAATGTCTCCTGGCTGAGCGGTGAGGGATCTGGAGACACCTGATGACGAATATCCCTGAGAATAGGCAGAGTGGTATCTTCTCCTGAACTCACCGCTCGGTTATAGACCTCCTCCATTTGCATGGTCAAGGTTCCAGCACTTCGATTGACAGAGGTGATCTGGTAGACAAAGGGGAGAATGGTTTTCTCCCTAGATGCACGCACGAGAAGGATTCTATCATCCACCTGCACTTGGAGTGCTGGATAATGGAAGGTGATACGGGATTGACCAGAGGTGATGTACTCGTGAATAATATCTGGCGCAAGAAAAAGAAGATAATAGTTGCTCATACTTGTCCTGTTTCCCTTGAGAATGAAGGCAAAGGAAAGAGATGCTCATCATGAGATGGTGGCGCAGAGATCTTTTCCGTTACCGCATGAGTGTAAAGGAACGAGCATGCTCTGTCAAGTGTGAGGAGAGAAAACCGATTTGATGTTCCTTTTATTGACACTGATACGAAGCCTCGTTATAATGCGAGGGCTTGGGTTCTGTTTTCCATGAAGGTGTGCAAGGGATGCTATGAATATTTTTGATCTCCGCCAGAAACTCATTGATGACTATTCCTCTTATATTCGGAGTTTTATCCAGATTCGTGATCCTCGCATCGAGCAGTATGTGGAGCAGGAGTTATTTCAGGATGGTATGCTCTGGCCACAGCCGCTGATCCAGATGAATCCGATGTTTCAGCCAGGATGTACCATTGATGAATTGGTCTCCCAAGGGATCGTGCATCCAGCCTGTGCGCAGATCTTTCGTCGTGGCAAAGACGAAAACAAGCCCCAGGGTGATCTTTTGCATTTGCATCAACATCAGGAAGAGGCTATTCGGGTGGCACGTGGTGGCCACAGCTATGTCTTGACGACTGGGACCGGATCGGGCAAGAGCCTCTCGTATATGATCCCGATTGTGGATTATGTGTTGCGGCATCCCAATATGCCAGGCATTAAGGCCATTGTCGTGTATCCAATGAATGCTCTGGCCAATAGCCAACTGGGCGAACTGCAGAAATATCTTGAGCTGAGCTATCCCTCTTCGGTGCGCAAGGTCACATTTGCACGCTATACGGGTCAAGAAGGCAAGTACGACCGTGCTGAGATCCTGGCCAATCCCCCCGATATTTTGCTCACCAACTATGTCATGCTCGAACTGATTCTGACTCGTCTGCGTGAGCAACCATTCCTCCAGACAACGCAATTGCGCTTTCTTGTCTTAGATGAACTGCATACCTACCGTGGACGCCAGGGAGCCGATGTGTCCTTACTGGTGCGTCGTGTGCGCAATCGGCTGACTCCAAAAGGAGAGATCTTGCAGTGTGTTGGCACATCAGCCACCCTCGCTGGTGGTGGTAGCTACGAGCAGCAATGTCAAGAAGTGGCTGCGATGGCTTCGCGTATCTTTGGCTGTGAGGTCTTGCCCAAACATATCATTGGAGAAACGCTCACGCGTGTTACCGAGGAAGTCGATGAAACTGCACCCGCCTTTTGCCATCTGCTGACCGAGCGTGTCGCCAAGATCGATCAACCAGCTCCACAGAGCTTCGCTGCCTTTACTCGCGATCCCCTTTCGATCTGGCTTGAGAGCACCTTTGGCGTCACAAGGCAAGATGGACGGCTGGTTCGCACCAGACCACGCCGCATCTCAGGTGAAAAGGAAAGTGCAGCAGCTTTCTTGCATGACATCACTGGTGCGTCAGAAGAGCATTGCAACGAGGCAATTCAACAGGGGCTGCTCGCTGGCTATGAGCACGTCACCCATCCGCAGACTGGTCGAGCCCCGTTTGCTTTTCGCCTGCATCAATTCATCAGCAAAGGCGATACTGTCTATGCAACACTGGAGTATGACCCTGCACGCTGTATCACGCTCCAATATCAACAGTATGCTCCAGGTGGTCGTGAGCGGGTGCTCTTCCCCTTGGCTTTCTGCCGAGAGTGTGGGCAGGAATATTATTGTGTGCGCTGGCAAGATGAGGAGACCTTGGTTGGGCGTGAGTTGCAGGACCAATTGCGCTATGGTAACGGGGATGGTGGGTCGAAAAAAAGTGCAACGCGCACGGGTAGCCCTGGCTTTCTCTATCTGACTGAGGACGATCCCTGGCCAGTCGACCGTGAGAGCATTGAGGTCAAGTTGCCCGGTGAGTGGAAAGAGCTGCACCATGGTAAAGAACGCCTCATAGCATCTGCGAAAAAGAATGTGCCTGTCCCGCTCCATGTCCAGACGGATGGCACGGTCGTTGAAGAGGCCGAAGAAGGCACCCGATGCCATTTTATTGCCGCCCCCTTTCGGTTCTGTTTGCGCTGTGAGGTCTCCTATAGCACGTTCCTGGATAACGATTTTGAAAAGCTGGCCCGTCTCAGTTCAGAGGGGCGCAGTACGGCGACGACGATCCTCAGTCTCTCAACGATCCGCCATCTGCGTGAGGCTCGCGACCGTGGCGAGGAACTGACGATTACACCAAAGATGCTCAGCTTTACCGATAATCGACAGGATGCTTCTCTGCAAGCTGGCCATTTCAACGACTTTGTGGAGATTGGACTGCTGCGCTCGGCCCTCTACTGCGCAGTCAGGAAGGCTGGTGATGCCGGGTTGCAACATGATAGCCTGACCCTTAAGGTCTTTGATGCGCTCAATCTGCCCCCTGACCACTATGCAGTGAATGCCGAACTCAAGTATAGCGCCAAAATCAAGACCGAACAGGCCCTACGCAATGTTCTGGGCTATCACCTCTACCTCGATTTGAGGCGTGGCTGGCGCATCACCTCACCTAATCTGGAACAGTGTGGACTGCTCAAGATCGACTATCAAGATCTACCGGAGGCATGCGAGGATGAGGTCCTCTGGCGACCGTACCATGAGATTATCAGAGCGCTTCCGTCGGCAACCAGACAAGAGTTGTGCCGCACCCTGCTGGACTATATGCGGCGTGAATTGGCCATCAAGGTTGATTATCTGGACCCTTCACGTCAGGAGGAGATCAAGCAACAGAGCAGCCAGTACTTGATCGCTCCGTGGGGCCTGGACGAAGACGAAGAGTTACTCTACGCCACCCGCTTATTTCCCAGGCGGCGCGGCAAAGAGGATGACCGCAGTGAACGCTATCTTTCAGGACTGAGTAGCTACGGACGGTATATGCGGCGTGTCCTGCGGGCACATGATTGGCATCTCAAAGCGACCGAGACCGAGGACATCATCAAAGATGTGCTCAAGGGTCTCGCAAAAGGTGGCTTCGTTGAGCAGGTCATCGAGGCACGCAACGAGAACGAGGTGTCCGGCTATCAGTTACCCGCCTCTGTGATTGTGTGGCGTGCCGGGGATGGTTCGCAGGCCTATCATGATCCGCTGCGCACGCCCAATCTCCCACAATCACAAGAGAAGCGCGTCAATCCTTTCTTCCTCCACTTCTACCAGGAGAATGCCGAGCAGCTTCAGCGCATGCAGGATCTGCATGCGGCAGAACATACGGCTCAGGTTCCATCGGAAAGACGGGAGGAACGCGAGAAAGCTTTCCGTGCTAATCTGCTTCCGATCCTCTATTGTTCCCCAACGATGGAATTGGGGGTCGATATTGCTGAACTGAATGTGGTGAATATGCGCAATATCCCTCCAACACCAGCCAACTATGCTCAGCGTAGTGGACGAGCGGGACGCAGTGGGCAACCTGCATTGGTCTTCTCCTACTGTTCCACGGGTAGCTCACACGACCAGTACTTCTTCCAGCACCCAGCCACTATGGTCAGTGGAGCCGTGACTCCTCCACGTCTGGACCTGACCAATGAGGATTTGCTACGTGCCCATGTCCATGCTATCTGGCTGGCTGAAGCTGGCCTTTCATTGGGCGAGTCACTCAAAGATCTGCTCGATATTGCTGGCAATGAGCCAACCCTTGTGCTGCTGGAGTCTGTTCACACAGCCTTGCGTGATCCGATGACACGCCAGCGTGCTCAGGTGAGAGCACAGGCGATGCTGCAAACACTGCAAGACGAACTTGATGAGAGCCGAGCCCCCTGGTATGGCAGCAATTGGCTCTCCGATGTGCTCGCCTACGTCGAAACAAGCTTTGATGATGCCTGCGGACGGTGGCGCAGTCTCTATCGAGCGGCTCAGGCCCAACGCGATGCCCAGCATGCCGTTATCCAGGATGCCTCGCGCAGTGAAGATGATAAGAAGCAAGCCAAGCGTCTGCGCTCAGAGGCCGAGGCCCAGTTAGACCTGCTGACAGCTGATAGTACGTCCGAACGCCCAGAGTTCTCTGAATTCTATAGCTATCGCTACTTTGCCAGCGAAGGCTTCTTGCCAGGCTATAACTTTCCACGCTTGCCACTCTCGGCCTACATTCCGGCACGCCGCTCCAAGCAGCGCGATGAGTATCTCTCGCGTCCACGCTTCCTGGCCATCTCTGAATTTGCACCACGAGCCATTGTCTACCATGAGGGATCGCGTTATGTGATCAATCGCTCGATTCTCGCTGTGCGTGACAATACCTCGGGTGTGTTAACGACCTCCGTCAAGCAGTGTGAGCAGTGTGGCTATCTTCATCCTCAGGATCATTCGGGCAGTCAGGACGTCTGTATTCAGTGTAAGACCAAGCTTCCCAAGTCGTTGGAGCGTTTGTTCAAGCTCCAAAATGTGTCGACACGACGGCGCGACAAGATCAATTCAGATGAAGAGGAGCGGCAGCGCCAGGGATATGATATTCGTACAGGCGTGCGCTTCTCGCCTCGCCAGGATGGGAAACTGGCCTCTTTTGCCGCCCGTGTCCGCAGTAGCGAGGAGCAGATAGCACACCTGACCTATGGGCAGGCGGCGACGCTCTGGCGCATCAATCTGGGACCGACCCGGCGCAAAAAGAAAGAGGTCCAGGGATTTGTGCTCGATCAGGAACGAGGCTATTGGGGCAAAGACGATGAATCTGCCGACGATCCCGTTGATGCGACGTCTGGCAGAATGACTCGGGTGATCCCCTATGTGGAAGATACGCGCAATTGTCTCTTGTTCGAGCCGCTTGTTCCGCTGGATCATCAACAGATGACCTCCTTGCGGGCAGCCCTCAAAAGTGCGATCCAGGTTCACTATCAATTGGAAGATAATGAATTAGCCGCTGAATCACTGCCGAGTACAGGAGATTGCCACATGCTGCTCTTCTACGAAGCCACAGAGGGCGGAGCTGGTGTGCTGCGACAATTGATCGATATGCCCAGCGCTATTGCCGAGGTTGCCTGGGAGGCCTTACGTCTGTGCCACTTTGATCCAGAAACCGGGACAGATCTGCGCAAAGCTGAGCGTTCCCTGGATGAGTGTGAAGCTGCTTGCTATCATTGCTTGATGACGTATGCGAACCAGCGCGAGCATCGTTTGTTGGATCGGCAATCGATAGAGGACTATCTCCAACAGTTGACCGTGGGAAATACTTCCCTTCAACTCCCAGCGACGATCTACGGAGAGGAACGGCACGATCATCTTGTGGGACTGGTTGAGAGCGAGATTGAGCAGGTCTGGCTGCAAGAACTCAAGAGCCGAGGGCTGTTCCTGCCCACACTGGCGCACGAAACTGTTGGGAAGTGTCAGGCCAGACCGGATTTCTTCTATCAGGATGGAGGGCTAGCCATCTATGTTGATGGTGCCCACCAGGAGCGAGAGGTGCGTGATGTGACACTCGCTGTGAAACTAGAAAATGAGGGCTATATGGTGCTCCGGTTTGGAGAGCGTGATCAGTGGGATGAGCTATTTGATGAGTATGAAGATCTGTTTGGGGGAAAGGCATGAATTTCGCTGTTGGTTCGCTGGTCAAGGCACGCGGTCGTGAATGGGTGGTCTTACCAGAGTCGGATGAGCAGATGCTGATCTTGCGCCCGCTTGGAGGCACCAATGAGGAAGTAACAGGTGTGTACTTGCCCCTGGAAAAGGTCGAGCCTGCACAGTTTTTGCTGCCTGATCCCGCGCAGTGGGGAGATGAACGCTCCTGTCGCTTGTTGCGTCATGCCGTCCGCTTTGGATTTCGCTCGAGTGCCGGACCATTCCGCTCGTTTGCTCGCATCGCTGTAGAACCGCGTCCCTATCAGTTGGTCCCGCTGCTGATGGCGCTGCGACTGGACCCGGTGCGCCTGCTGATTGCTGATGATGTTGGAATCGGTAAGACCGTCGAGGCAGGCCTCGTTGCGCGAGAACTCCTCGATCGGCGGGAAGTGGAGCGGCTAGCGGTGCTCTGTCCGCCTCATCTGGCCGAGCAGTGGCAAGCCGAACTACAGGAGAAATTTCATCTGGATGCCGTCCTGGTCCTTTCCAGTACCGTCGCTCAGTTAGAACGTGCCATCGGTGCACGCGACGAGTCACTCTTCGATCACTACCCCTATGTCATCGTCTCGACCGATTTTATCAAGGCCGATCGACGGCGCGATGATTTTGTGCGTGCCTGCCCCGAGTTAGTGATTGTCGATGAGGCTCATACCTGCGCCTTTGCCGGTGAGGGACGCGGCGGACGGCACCAGCGCTATCAACTGATCTCCCAGTTGGCAGCTGATAAGGAGCGACACCTGATCCTGGTGACAGCCACGCCTCATAGTGGCAATGAAGAGGCATTCCGCTCACTGCTCACCTTACTCAACCAGGAGTTTCGGGATCTGCCGCAGGAACTTATGGGCAAGCAAAACGAACGTCATCGTCAGCATCTGGCGACCCACTTCATTCAGCGCAAGCGTGGCGATATCCGCACCTACTTGAAGAGCGAGACGCCGTTCCCCGAGCGCGATGACAGCGAAGCGCACTATCTGCTCACCCCTGAGTATCGGCGACTCGTCGACAAGGTGATGAGCTATGCCCGTGAAACGGTCAAGGATACCAGCGGAGGACACAGCCGACAACGCGTGCGCTGGTGGTCAGTGCTGGCCCTCTTACGGTCGATGGCATCGAGCCCCGCAGCTGCCGCTTTTACACTGCGCAACCGGGCGCGGGTCGCAGGGGCCGAAACTGAGGAAGAGGCTGACCACATTGGACGGCATACCGTGCTCGACCTGACCGATAGCGATGCCACCGAAGGCATTGACGTCGCTCCCGGCGCTGATATCGATGAAGAGAGCGAAACGAGCGAACGCAAGGTCCGCAATCGCCTGCTTGCCATGGCTAGAGAAGCTGAAGCCCTCAAAGGAGCCAAAGATGCCAAGTTGCAAAAGGCCATGACCTTCATCAGCGACCTAGTCAAGCAGGGCTATCAGCCATTGGTCTTCTGCCGCTTTATTCCAACCGCCGAATATGTGGCCCAGGAACTGCGCAAGCATTTGCCCAAACAGGTGGAAGTAGCTGCGGTCACGGGTCAGTTACCGCCTGTCGAACGGGAAGAGCGAGTCCTGCAACTTGCCAGGTCACCTCAAAGGGTCCTGGTCTGCACAGACTGCCTGAGCGAGGGCATTAATCTCCAGGAGTACTTCAATGCGGTCTTCCACTACGATCTTTCCTGGAACCCGACCCGTCATGAGCAGCGTGAGGGGCGCGTTGATCGCTTTGGGCAAGCCAGTCCAAAGGTCAAGGTTCTCACGTATTATGGCAAGGATAACATTATTGACAGGATTGTGCTCGATGTGCTGATCAATAAGCACCGCACGATCCGCACGACCCTGGGGATCTCTGTTCCGGTGCCACTAGATACCGAGCAGGTGGTTGAGGCCATCTTCGAGGGAGTGCTCTCGGGCGATGCTGACCAGTCGAACCAATCGCTGCTGCCCGGCTTTGATGAGGTTATCCATGAGAAGCGGGAAGAACTCTTCAAACAATGGGATGCCTCATCCGAGCGTGAGAAAGTGTCGCGCACGATCTTTGCCCAGCATAGCATCAAGATTGATGAGGTCGAGCAAGAACTGAATGCCGTCCGTGGGGCGATTGGTCTCTCAAGTGATGTCGCCGACTTTACCACGGAAGCGTTGCAAGCCTATGGGGCATTTGTCGGTGAGACAGCAAAGCAAGTGGTGGTCCGTTTTAACCTGCAGGATGTCCCAATCGCGCTGCGGGATGCCATCGATCTGCACCACCTTGCCACCGATAAAGAGCAGAACCTGCGTGTCAGTTTTACCCAAACCGGACTCCCCAACGCCCTCTATCTGAGTCGTACGCATCCGCTGGTGGAAGGATTAGCTGCCTATGTGATGGATACCGCTCTGGACTCGGTTGATGACTCACCCATCAAGCCGATTGCCCGTCGCTGTGGCCTGATTAAGACGAGCAAGGTGCAAACGCGGACCACGCTCCTGCTCGTGCGCCTGCGCTTCCATCTTCAGACGCCCCAGCGTGCTGGCAAAGAGGTGCAACCATTGCTGGCGGAAGAGTGCCGCATCTTTGCCTTTCGAGGTATCCCACAGGAGGCCTCCTGGTTCGATGATGCCGAAGAGATCGAAGCTTTGCTCCAGGCCGAATCACAGGCCAACATTCCTCGTGTGCAGATTCAGCACTTTCTACAGCAGGTCAGGAGTGGCTTCGATGAGTATATCAGCCCACAACTGGAGCAGTTGGCACAGAAGCGGGCAGACAATCTGCTCCAGGCCCATCGTCGTGTCCGGCGAGCTGCCTCGTTGGGCGTGAGGAATGTTACCGTCCAACCCCAATTGCCGCTGGATGTATTGGGCATGTATGTCTATTTGCCCTATCAGGGATAGAAATCTATCGCTAGGACCACTTGAAATATAGAACTTAGTTCTATATAATAGAGATAAGGAACGTGGCAAACAGGGAGGTCAATTGTGAGGATATTAAAAAGCAAGTGGTTTGCCACGTTCGCCAGGAAAGAAGGCATCAGTGATGCTAAGCTATGTAAGGCAGTGAAGGATGCAGAGGCTGGTAACATAGATGCTGATTATGGTGGCGGTGTCATAAAACAACAGATTGCTCGCCCTAATGAAGGTAAGTCAGGCGGCTATCGGTCTGTCATCTTATACCGCAGAGGCAACAGGGCTTTCTTCGTCTATGGGTTCTCAAAAAATGAACGGGAAAACATAGATGATGATGAAGAGCAAGGTTTTAAGGATTTGGCGAAAGTACTATTTGCCCTTTCCGATGACGAAATTGCAAAGCTGGTCAAGACAGGGGTTTACAAGGAGATACAGTGCGATGGTTAAGAACAAGACTTACAAAAGCGATGCATTTGCAGCAATTCATGAGACAGCTTCCGACCTTTACGAAGCTGGCATGATTGATAAGCAGACGATGCGACATTTCGATGAGTCTTGCTTGACTCCGGTCCGTGAGTTCACGCCAGAAGAAATACAGGCACTCCGTGAACGTGAGCAAGTGAGCCAGAAGGTTTTTGCTCTTTATCTGAATGTCTCGAAAGAGGCGGTCAGCCAATGGGAACGAGGCGAGAAACGCCCTGCAGGCCCGTCTCTGAAGCTTTTGTCTCTTGTCGAGAGAAAGGGATTAGCGGCGATTGCCTAATACATGATGTCCACTTAGAAAGGACCCACAAGCACGATGCGTACCCGCCAGCGTTCCACCTTCCTGACCGCGATGAGCGAAGGAGCCCTTTTGCCCATTGATGTGCTGCAACGTATTGCTCAATGCGAGAGCAGCCTTGGAGGCATGAGCGCCGAAGACTATCATTGCGATGGCGAGAAGCTCAATGAAGTGATCAATGATGCGTGGCTGCGTGTCCTGCGAGCCTGGAAGACCTTTCAAACCGCACGCGCTCGGCTCCCGGAAAACGATACGGGAACAACGATCACCCGCGAACGCTGGCTCCTGGCACTCTTTGCCGAACTGGGCTATGGGCGCTTATTTGGCACCAAGCCGCTAGAGGTCGAAGGGAAAAGCTATCCGATTTCCCATGGCTGGCAATACGTGCCCATCCACCTGGTCAGTTACAAGCTCGGCCTGGATCAGATCGCCAGAAGTACGCCTGATGGCTCTCGTCATAGCCCATATAGCCTCGTGCAGGAAGTCTTGAACCGCTCCTCTGAGCACCTGTGGGGTATGGTCTCCAATGGCCTGAGTCTGCGGCTGCTGCGCAAGAATGTGAGCTTGACGCGGCAGGCCTACGTGGAGTTTGATCTGGAAGCGATGATGCAGGGCGAGTCCTATGCCGATTTTGTGCTCTTCTGGCTGCTATGTCACCAGTCCCGCGTGGAGGCCGAGCGAGCGCCTGATTGCTGGGTCGAGAAGTGGTCGCGTCTGGCTCATGAGCAAGGGATTCGCGTCCTCGATCAGCTGCGTAATGGGGTCGAAGCGGCGATCAATGCCCTGGGTAGTGGCTTGCTGGCTCATCCTGCCAATCATGCCTTGCGCCAGAAATTGCGTACCGGAGAGCTTCACCCCCAGGACTACTACCGTCAGGTGCTGCGTCTCGTCTATCGGCTGCTGATCCTCTTTGTCGCCGAAGATCGCGGCGTGCTCTTGCATCCCCAGGCCGACGAGCAAGCACAAGCCCGCTATCGTGCCTATTACTCCACCGTTCGCCTGCGCCGCCTCGCCGAGCAGCGTATCGGGACGCGCCACTATGACCTCTTCCAGGTGCTCTCGCTGGTGATGGAGCAACTGGGCGGAGATACAGGCTGTCCAGGGCTGGGTCTGCCAGCGCTCAACGGCTTCCTCTTCTCACAGCGGGCCCTGCCAGATCTGGCAGGCTGTGAACTAGCCAATCATGAACTGCTCAGTGCCGTCCGTTCGCTGGCCTTCACCTATGACGGGCATATCCGGCGCAGTGTTGACTACAAAAACCTGGGCTCCGAAGAACTGGGCAGTATCTACGAATCGTTGCTCGAACTGCACCCCGAACTCAACGTAGAAGCCGCCACCTTTGTGCTCAAAACCGCCAGTGGCAACGAGCGCAAGACCTCGGGGAGCTACTACACGCCCTCCAGCCTGATCGACTGCTTGCTCGACTCGGCCATGGAGCCAGTCCTTGCCGAAGCCTGTGCCAAACCTGACCCCGAAAAAGCTATCCTCACCCTCAAAGTCTGCGACCCCGCCTGTGGCAGTGGACACTTCCTGATCGCCGCCGCCCATCGGATCGCCAAACGTCTGGCCGCCGTCCGTACAGGCACCGAAGAACCCGGACCAGAGCCACGTCGAGCCGCCTTACGCGATGTCATCGGCCATTGCATCTACGGCGTCGATATCAACCCCATGGCCGTCGAACTGTGTAAAGTCAACCTGTGGATGGAAGCCATTGAGCCCGGCAAACCGCTTTCCTTCCTCGATGCCCATATCCAGTGCGGCAATAGCCTACTCGGAGCAACGCCATCTCTCCTCAAGCAAGGCATCCCCGACAGTGCCTTCGAGCCAATTGAGGGCGACGACAAAAAGATCTGCAGCGAATACAAAAAGAAGAACAAGGTACAGCGAGCTGGTCAACTCTCACTCTTCACCGAAGACCTGCAACCCTGGGACCGCCTGGGTGATCTAGCTACCAGCATCATGCAGATGGAAAACATGCGCGACGATACCGTCGAAGAGATCCATCGCAAGCAGGACTATTACGCCCAATTTGTCGCATCCAGCGATTACCTCAATGGCCGATTGTGGGCTGACGCCTGGTGTGCAGCCTTCGTCTGGAAGAAAACCAAGGAGTTTGCCTACCCCATCACGCAAGAAGTATTTGGCAATATTGAGCGAAATCCCTATAACATAGCCTTGTGGATGAAAGATGAGATCCAACGTCTAGCACACCAATATCAGTTCTTTCACTGGCACCTGGCCTTTCCCGATGTGTTTCGTGTCCCGGCAAAGGATGAAACATCAGAGAATGAGCAGGCAGGCTGGTCTGGTGGCTTTGACGTTATGCTTGGCAATCCGCCATGGGAGCGCATTAAATTTCAGGAAAAAGAATGGTTTGCTTCGCGTTCGCCTGAAATTGCCCAAGCTGCTAATGGAGCACAACGCCGCCAAATGATAGCCAATCTGGCTCAGCAAAATCCTGAAATGTATGCAGCTTTCTTGGATGATCGTCGTAAATCCGAGGGTGAAAGTTATTTTGTACGAAGTAGTGGTCGTTATCCTTTGTCTGGCAGAGGTGATGTGAATACATATGCCGTCTTCGCAGAAAATATGCAACTTATCATCAATCCTGCTGGTTGTGTAGGCTGTATTGTGCCTACAGGTATTGCGACGGATGATACAACAAAGTTCTTCTTCCAGTATGTGATGGATACGCGTACATTAGTAAGCCTCTACAGTTTTGAAAATGAAAAATTCATTTTTCCTGCTGTTCATCACGCAACAAAATTTGCCTTACTAACGATTTCTGGCTCTAAGAGATCTCAACCTTTTGCTGATTTTGTGTTTTTTGCCCGACAAACATCATACCTTCAAGATGAAGAACGACATTTTTCCCTTTCTGCAAAGGATGTCAAGCTTCTTAATCCTAATACCAAGACTTGTCCCACATTTAGATCAAGGCGTGACGCAGAATTGAATAAAATGATCTATAGAAGAGTACCTGTAATGCTTGATGAGGAAACAAACATAAATCTTTGGAAAATATATTACATGCGTTTGATTGACCTGGGTGATCATGCTGAATTCCTACGTTTTCCGTGGGAAGCGCAAAAATCAAATAATGAAGTTCCTTTATACGAATCTAAGCTAGTCTGGACTTTTGATCACCGTTTCTGTACATTTGATCAAACTGATCGCGAAAGTTGTGTTACAGGGCGGCCTCGTGAGCTAACGAATGATGAGAAATGCAATGCCCAATTTAGTATTAGTCCTCGATATTTACTTCCACACAATTTTGTTCAGAGTCTATTTGCTAAGTATCCAAGCTACCAACGGTCGTGGTTTTTGGTTTGGCGTGATGTAACGAGTTCAACAAATGAACGAACCTGTGTTGCAGCAGTAATTCCCAAAGTTGGAGCCTCTCGAACTTGTCCAGTTCTTGGTTTCGACACAAGTGTTACTCCAGCTGTCCTTTTGGCAAACCTAAATAGCTTTGCACTAGATTATATAGCACGACAGAAAATTGGTGGGCTTCACCTGACCTTTTCAATTTTGAAACAACTTCCTATGCTGCCTCCAAACGGGTATACGACAACTTGCAATTGGGATAATACAGTTTCACTGGATGAATGGATTTCTTGTCGTGCCCTCGAACTTACCTACACCTCTTGGGACCTTAAACCTTTCGCTAAAGACTGTGGCTACAGTGGCCCTCCCTTCCGCTGGGACGATGAGCGGCGTTTCCTGTTACGCTGTGAACTTGACGCAACTTATTTTCATTCATATGGTATAGAATATAATGACGTAGATTACATTATGGATACATTTCACGTTATAAGACAAAGGAATGAGAAACAATACAGCGAGTATCGCACGAAGCGTGTGATTCTGGAGATCTATGATGAGATGCAGAGGGCGATAGAGTCTGGGGAGCCGTATCAGACGCGGCTGGACCCTCCGCCTGCTAATGCTGCTGTGGCGCATGCTGGGCGGGGTGGGGTTGAGGTGTAGTTGTGAGGGATGGTGAGAACGCACAAGCAACTTCGCTCTCGAAGCCCAAGGCTTTGTGAAGAAAAGATCTGAGAGTGCATCTCCTGTATCCAGTCTAAATGATTGCTTAGGTGTGCGTATTTCACTTATCAGACCAAATTGTTCGAATATCTTAATGTTAGCAGCTATGTAGTATGGAAAGGATAGCAAGGTACTTTTATGTCTCAGAACTCTTCCTCAAATCAGTTACTCGACCCCGTAGTACTTGGGTCATGGATTTTTCAGCGCAGCCATATATGGCAAATGGACTTTCTCACAGCTAAAGAACTTGCCGATTTTGCCCATAAGCGTGGTTTATCGTGGTATCGCGAAGAACATATTCATCATCTTTGGAAGCTAGGGTTACTCAAAGCAGACCTTATTGTTAGCACCCAACCACTTGATGAAGCTGGACTTATCCACGTTGGGCAAGAACAAGCAGATGAAGATGAGAGCAGATTTGTGTATGCAGATGCTCGTCTACCTCAGTTGGTTCAAGATAGCTCTAGTATATCTCTTGAAGAAATGCAGGCGGTTCCTTCTACACTGAAACTATTCTTTCACCCTTTTCGATATAGCGTTTTACAGCAGTTTGAACGGCTAGTTCCAGATTTTACGCCTATCCAGATGCTTTATTCTCAGATGTATCGAACGTCAGAGAGTATGGCAATTCGGTTGCAATGGACCCCACCTACCCAAGAATATCTCCTAACTACTCAGCGCTGGAATGATGAGGCCTCTCTACTTGTAGCGACGGAACCATGTTTCTATGAACATATCTTTCAACATCTTCATTTTCGTTTCTTTCAAACTCATCCTCTTCAAAGAGGATGGTCTCAGGAGGATGATTCTGACACAATATCTAATGCTGGTTTTAAGGAGTTGCGTGCAGATATTGATCAGCACTGGAATGATGTAGCTAATCACTATCGTACTCTAGATGCGAATCGACTGAGACAACTTCACTATGACCTATGTCATCAAACAAGGATGCTCGATAGCAATACAAATGTTCTTACTATTCTTCGTCTTGCAGATGAGGATTTGCGTCTTAAGCTAGAGGGTCAACTGGGTGGCGCTATGCTTCTCCGAACTATGGCAGAGGTTCTACGACGAGCAACAGAAGAAGTCTTTCTCACTCAACTTCAAGAAGAAGATGAGTGGAAAGACGATACTAAGGAGAAACTATTTGGCTCCAGAAGACTCTTTGATGGAAGTCGCCATGCAGATAATGAGCTTTTGCGGCAACGAGGATTGAGTTATGGTCCTCGCTTGCGATGGTACGTTGAGGGAGATACAGAATTTTGGGGGTTAAGTGATATTTTCAGGACTATTGGAGCTACAGATATCGAGATCTTGAATCTTAGAGGTCAAGTCGTTCAAAAGAACAGTATTGCTTTTCGGGAAAGCTTACGCTCTGATCTTCGAATGGGCATCTTTAGCTTTGTTTCTCTTGATAAAGACGTGAGTCAGAACTTTCAGGCAATTAGAACTGCAATACAGCAAGACCAAATTTGCGGCAGTATTTTTATCTCTTCACCAGATTTTGAATTTGACAACTTTGATCTAAGCGAACTCCAAGAGATTGTCTGGAATATGGCTCTCGAACGGGGGGCAGATGAAACGAAGAAATCCAGTTTTCTTAATTTGACCTCTTCTGCAAGTAAAGGATCAACATTTAATAATGGCGCAAAACAAGCTTCTTCTGATATTTCAGAACTATGGGGTATCTCAAAAGGTGAGAATTGGGGAAAGCGATTGATGCAATATGCACTAGCACATCCAAACAAACTGAATGGAGAAACGCGTCTCTGTATAAGGGCTATAAGGCAAGCTTTTAATTCTAGAACATCAAGCTACAATTATAACCGCCTCCATTACCGAGTTGATCCAGAAACAGGTCAACTTGTCAAACGTGATACACCGATGACTAGCCAGGAACGCTTAAGGGAAATCTAGCTGAAACAATTCGGTGTGACAGAAGCAGATTGCTCATGGTTGTGAAATTGAGACAATGGATACGGCAAGCAGTATACTGAGATCTGAAGATAATGTGGCCGTATCCGGCACTATAGGTAGGTAGAGCTACATTAAATCGTGGTTAGCTCGAAAAACCATGCAGAAGTGAACTCAAAATTTAGGCTCTCCAGTAGTTAGTGTAGTTGTTACCCCTCACAAGGGACACACACTGTACAATAAAATCACTTCTTTTCTATTCTATCCATTCTTTGGGTATTAGTGCCTTACCATTTCTCCATTCTCCATCAATAATATATGATTGAAATCGTTCGTCACTGCGAAGATTGGCATGTTCGAGTAGTATTACCTGAAATTCGGGACTAAGACTCTCTGCAACATCAAAAATATAATTAAACATCTCGCTCACTGCCTGCCGGTCTTCATCGTTTAGTTCGTTTAAGGAACCATCTGAGGAGAGGTTTTGTTCCGGAGGATAGTAAGCTTGGGATGGTTGATCTAGAAAAAGAAAGCGAGGGACAGGGCGGCTTTGCTCAACAAAAAGTTTGTGAAGTGCAAACAGTGTCACAAGATGGTATCCTAATCGGTTTCTACTGCTTCCTATCCTAGAAAGAGGAATAGTACGGCCAGATTTATTTGCAACAACAGTAAGGTTCTTCAAGTCAAACCGTACAGCATTTTCACTGTATTCTAATTTTAAATTCTTAGTCCATATAGTCATTTGAAATGCTATCTCATATAAGATAGATGCAAGCAGCTCCTCTTTTTCAGCAGGATCAAGTTTTTCTTCCAACTGTCTAACCCTGTCCTTTGCTATACGTACAATATTAGCGAGCTGAGAGGCATTATCCGTTAAATCTATACTTTCAAGCCAAAGGCTAATACGTCCAATGACACGACCTCGTCTGATATTCATATCTCGAAACTGTAATGCCGCATCTCTTTCTTTCAGCATCCCGTTTATTGTTTCATTTGTCTCTCTTATCTTTTGCCGGATGTTAATCCGCTCATCCTCTAAATGATCTATATACTCATTTAAACGGGGCTGCTCTCTTGTTGTCAATTGCAAATTAGTCTGTAATTGCTCAAGTGTCTGCTGAATAGTACTAGCTTTTGGTACAGACACTTCCAAATGTTGAGCACACAGAGGACAAATTTCTGCTATTTGGGTTTCTGTACTATACAAGCCAATGCTTTCTAGCCTTTTTTGTTGTTGACGAACTTCCGATGCAAATCCCTCGGTTTCATAAGCAAACTCTCTGGCAGAACGTATAGTGTCAGATTTCTCATTCCATTGATCACGTAAGTCCCTCAAATTCTCATAAAGTTCTGCTAGTCTTCCCGAATTCACAATCTCTTCACTTTGTGGAGCCCATTGAATAGCCTGTTCTAATAGAGAAATGATGGCATCCAATTCCTCCGGTAAATGGTCAACTGAAATAAGACCAACTTCAGCCGCTTCCGAAATTAGACTTAAAGCTTTGTTTATACCTGTTCCTCTAACTGCGTTAGCCTCTTGGAGTGCTCGTTCTGCTTTGCCCAAGTCTTGCTTTGCTCTGCGTAATTCTTGTTCTATCAATACCCACGGGTTGCGCAACGAAATGCTAGTAGTGGCCACTGGTCTTTTACTGGTAAGGCACACGAAATCAAGAGGTAGGAGCGAGAGTATATTCCTCCCGTGCCTCGTTTCAGTCTGCCCTATCTAGTAGCCGTCTGGAAAGATAATCAAATATCACTAGTCAAGGACATGTGGCCAAATGAACCACTTGATGGTATCTTGCAGAAAGACGGTCTAATTTGTGTCTAACCCTCTTCCATGTTTTTTGATCAGATCTATGATGATTTCCCTATGTTGCGGCAAGATGGGTTCGATGATAATGCTGATCGGCAGAGAGACATCTGGATCGGCATGTCCTACTGGCATTGCTCATTTCTCCCTAATGCAGCGATGACCATCTCGATGGCCGCTTGCTGCCCAATCAACTCGTTGAGCTGCTGATAATGCTCCCCGAGCTGATCGAACCGGTGGTTGATGATGTCATGGGAAGCAGTGGTACGAAAGCCAGTTATGGCTAACCTCATCGCCTCACACTCCAGTTCAATCTGCTGCTTCAATCGTGCTATCTCACTCATGGAATCCATCCTTTCTCTCGCATTCAAGGAACTAGCCACTCTCAGGAGGACACTCGTGCCATCAAGAAAGAAGCAGAGAGTGACGATACTTCTAGAATATCAGAGTTTTCAATAAAATGCAATCCTATTAATGAACCCCTATACAAGAACACCTAAAATTGGAGCTACAGATAAGGGTACTGTGATGGTAGAATGCGATCAAGATGAAAAAGCTGAGGTTAAAGGTCAAAGAAATAGCAGAGGCAAAGGGAATGAGCATGATGGCGCTGACTCGGAAGTCCTATGTGGCGCTCAATACCATCCGGTCTATTTATCATGATCCCTATCGTGCGGTCAATACGGATACGCTTCTCAGGCTTGCTGATGCTCTCGAGGTCTCGATATTCGACCTGATGGAGGAACTACCGGGAGATACAGAAAAGGGATCGGAGGAATAAATACTTTCTCAGTCTCCTTTTGTCGTCTGGAATTTATGAGCGGATATCTGGCTTCTTTCTAAGGAGGTGCAGTAGTGTCGAGAGTATCATACGAAGCGGGTGATTCTGGAGACCTATGATGAGGTGCAGATATTCTGGTCAAAAAAGGTGTAACTCTCTCCTAAAGATGCGTTTTGAGACTACCCTGTGAGCAGAGGTAAGAAGGGCTTGCAGGCGGCTTCGATGTTCTCATGAGATGGGGGTTGTGACACTCTCTCTCCCCTAAAAGGAGATGAGCTTCTCTCGCACTCCGACAGTGTGGCCTGTCCCCGTAGAGACCTGCTCCAAGAGCAGTGGTTGATCCGTTGGCTGGGAGAGACAACAAGCATCGGATGATGCCAGGGGCGTGTCTGCCCTCCTACTACGCCTAGACAAACTAGGGCGTAGATACGTGACGGAACGAGGAAACGACACCTGCTCACGAAATGCGAGCTTATGCATATTGACACTGCCGACAATGTCACGATGGCCTGTGAAGCCGCATTTTCGGCATGCCCAATTTCTTCCCTTGGGCTTGTGTTTGTGCTTGCATACCGGACACTGGCTACTTGTGCCTCGTTCAGAGCCAGTGAAGCTCATGATGCAAGCCTGTTTGGATTTGTGGGTGAGGTAGTCGATATCCTTACCGTATTCCCACAAGGACATCCGCTGGTTGTGGTGACGGCCAGAATCACGGTTGCGCACACCATGGGGATTGCCAATGAAGAGAGAGCCAACTTGGAACTCTTGGCAGAAGTCGATCACTTTGCGGGTGGCTTTGTGGCGCAGATCGCGGATACGGCGTTCTGTTCTTGCCTTGATCTTGTTCTTGGCTCTTTGCAGCTTTCTCCATCGTCTAGAATGCGCCTTGCATCTGGATTGCTTTTTCGCCAGCTTGCCAAGCTGCTTGGATCGTTGTCTCTTGAGCGAGCGAATGCCACGGCCTGTGACAATCATGGCCTTCCCTGTGTTGGTCGAGACGGTTGCCAAGTGGATTTCACCCAAATCGACTGTTGCGTGAACCGATCCTGGTGCTTCTTCGGCTTCTTGCGTCTCAACACAGACATGCAGCTCAAAGCCATTGTTCCAGACCAGGCTACAGGCACCGCTCTTCTCAGGCAATGCGAGAGGCAAGACGAGAGAAGCGCGTCCTTTGCCCATAGGCAGGACAACCCGCCCATTCTCACGGCTTCCTGCCTGAGCAGGCCATTTGACCGGATAGAAGCGTTTCTCTCGCCATGGATATTTCATTTTCATCTGGGGATGAGTTTGACGGAGTTTGCGTGTGGTCTCGATGTTGGCAAGAAAGGCATGCACAACCATCTGCACAGACTGACTATGCAAAGCAAATTGGCCTTTGGTCGCCTTTTGCAGCTCATTGCGCCCAGGCCACTTGGAATGGTTCATTCTCGCCTGTCTGTGGATCTGGACACAGAGGTTCCAGACTTTGGCGGCTTCCATCTGCGCATCTCGAAGTACAGCAAACATTTTTTTGTTCGGCTGCAATCGGTAAATGTGGACTGTTTCCATAAAGCCGCGCTCTTTTCTCTTTTTGTTTTCTCCTATTTACAACGAAGCATATTCGAATACGTAACATGATAGTATTCCTATTTGGAGGATGAAATGCGGAAATATGGCAACGAA
>Ga0207416_1002236_pt1 | contig 21923 bp, 16 predicted proteins | sample PaiPotPPM11metaG_FD_184107 | JGI IMG/M metagenome (GOLD analysis project Ga0207416, IMG submission 184107) | Iron sulfur acid spring bacterial and archeal communities from Banff, Canada, to study Microbial Dark Matter (Phase II) - Paint Pots PPM... ...
GACCTTCTACTTCAAGATCCCGCCGAACGCCCAACTCCTCGACGCCTGGGCTGGAATCGCCGGCCGGCAGTTCAAGCTGCGGCACTGCCTGAATCCCGCCGGCCAGCCGCTCGTGCTTCCGCTGTTCGACGCGCGGCTCGATCCCGGCCTGCTGGCGGCGGCCGAGGCGGCGGGAATCGATCTTTCCAGCGTGCTCAGCGATCTCTCGGCGCCACTGCCGAACTACCGCTATGAAGTGCTCCACAACCAGGCGCAGAACGTCTGCGCCGCCGTGCGCGGCTACGGGGCGCAGCTCCTAGCGGCGCTGGAGAAGGCGGACGCCAATCACCTCGCGCTGCTGCTACCCACGCTGCAGCAGCAGCTCCTGGTGCAGGAGAACCAGATCTACCAGTGGCAGGTGGACGCGGCGAACGAACAGATCGCGGCGCTCGATCAGGCGACCGCGGTGCAGAACATCCGCGAAACGTTCTACACCAACCACGCGATAATAGGCGCCAACGACAACGAACGCACGTCGATCGAGTTGCAGCAGGCGGTGATCTCCGGTTACGAGATCCTAGCTGGCGAGTATCTGATGGCCGGGATTGCCTATGGCATTCCGATGTTCGCGGCCGGCGCCTCTGGTTTCGGCGGCTCGCCGGTGGCACACGCCGCCTTCGGCGGCAGGGACCTCGGCGACGGGGCCAAGGCCGGCGCAGAATTCATGAAGGCTCTGAAGGAGGTCCTCGATCGCCAGGCGAAGCTGGCGAAGCAACAGGGCGACTACGCTCAGCGCGCCGACCGCTGGAACGAGCAGGCGCAGGAGGCGCAGACCGAGAAAGAGCGCCTGACGCGCGAGCGCAACGCCGCCAACCTCCGCCTGCAGATCGCCCAGCAGCAGCAGACCGACCACAAAACGGCGATCGACAACCTACAGCAGCAGATCGACTTCCTCACCAACAAGTTCACCAGCGAGCAGCTCTACGATTGGATGATCGGCAAGCTGTCCGCGATCTACTTCCAGGCATACCGTCTCGCCTACGCCATGGCCAAGCGGGCGGAACGCTGCTACCGCTACGAGCTAGCGCTCACCAGCAGCGACTTCATCCGCTTCGGCTACTGGGACAGCCTGCGCCAGGGGCTGCTCGCCGGCGAGGCGCTGGCGCTCGACGTCATGCGGATGCATTCCTCGTACCTGGAGCTGAACGCTCGTCCCCGCGAGACCAGCCGCGTCTTCTCGCTCGCAAGGGTCGATCCGGTCGCACTGCTGACGGTACTGCAAACCGGCGCCTGCGATTTCAAGCTAGCCGAGACGCTGTTCGACGCCGATTATCCGGGCCACTACCAGCGCCTGCTCAGACGGGTGAGCGTCACGGTGGTCTATCCAAACCCCGGCCGGAACGACAACGTAGCCTGCACGCTGACGCTGGTCGCCAACAAGGTGCGCATGAGCACCGGGCTCAACCAGGGCGGCGGCGATCCCTACGCCGAGGGCCCCCCCGGCGGCGACTCTCGCTTCGCCTATCAGTGGGGCGCGGTCGAGACTATCGTCACTAGCCAGGCGCAGGACGACCCCGGCCTGTTCGAAAATCAGATACACTACCAGATTACCGACCCGCGTTACCTGCCCTTTGAAGGCGCAGGTGCGATCAGCGACTGGCACCTGGAGTTGCCGAGCACGAACGAGATCGACGTCACCGCCGTGGGCGACATGCAGATCCACGTCCTCTACACCGCGATCGACGGTGGACCGGATTTCAAGATTGCGGCTGTGACCTCGCTCGCCGGCGAGCTCCGCCAATCCCTATCCTGTCTCGCCCTGGCAGAGCTTCCTCGCGAAGCCGGTGCCCGGCAGCGACCAGGTGCTCGTCCTGCCCATCACCGCCGCCAAGTTCCCGCCCTGGACGCGCGGCAAGATCATCACCGTCACCGGGCTAACGGCGTACGCGCTGTCGTGGACCGGCGCCGCCTTTGTGCTGGAGCCTCAGGCTCCGCTGCCCACGGCCGGCGTCGCGCTGACGCCGCTCGGCGGCGCGCCAGCGCTCGTGGCGAAAGGCGCAGTGGGCGGGCTGCCCGACGGGCTGAAACCGGACACGTGGACCTTCAAGCTGCAGCAGACCGGCGTCCCCGACTTCCGCTCGCTAACCAGCGGGCAGATCGGCGACCTGGTATTGAAGATCGACTTCACCGCCGCCTAGGATGCAACAAGCGCCGCGACCTCCCGGCCTCTTGATGATCGTCGCGCGGCTGGTACATGCACTGGCACCCGACGCCATCGTGCTGTTCGGCTCGTACGCACGCTCCGCGGCGCGGCCGGGCAGCGACATTGACATGCTCGTAGTGGCGCCCTTCTACGGCCAGGTCTCGCACCATCTGCGCCACGCGCAGCACCTGGTCGCCGGATGGTTCCCGCCGGTTGACCTGGTGCTATGCACGCCGGCCGACGTGGCAGCGGCGAAGGCAGGCCAGGCGCCATTTCTTCTGTCGGTGCTGGAGAGCGGGGTTACGGTTTATCTCCGCCCAGATCCATGTGGGCGTTGCGGTCCTTCAGTCACCGTGTCAGGCCATGAGTAATGGAGTTGTACCAAATCGTCTGGATCGCGCTGTAAATGGCTTGGCTCCCCAGAGGGGAACCGACCAAACCTGCGGCGCCATCAGAAATGGTTAGTATTGAAAATACACAGTACACTATGCCCCGTCCGGGACGCTAGTGGGTGAGTTCAATGACGCACCAGCGCACCCTTAAATACCTCGCTATCGGCCTTCCTGCGTTAGTAGCAGTAGTTTTGATCCTCTACCTGTTCTTTCTCATCGGGCGCCTAGAATTCGGGACCATCTCTGACCCAAGCCCGACCACGGCTATTGCTACCACCATCTCGGCACTTGCCACCATTGTTGGCGTAACTGCGGCGATCGTCGCTGGATATTTCGCGAAAAAGCAATGGGAGACTGCGAAACTCCAATGGAGCGCTACGCTAGAGGCCGCCCGACGGGAGGAAATTCGCAATGCGCAAGAAATACACGCCGAATTGCTTGACGCGTACAACCAGGTCAAGACCGTGCGGCGACATCTCAGCGCTATTTTAGGTGTAGAGTCACGGAAGGAGCCTAGTGACACAATCCTGAAGATCTCAATCCTAAAAAGCGACTACACAGAGCAAATCAGCATACTTAACGCGGCACAGTTGGTTTTTGAGATATATGCTAAGCGCGCTAAGGCCAATGGATTGTGGTTTTCGAATCCTCCAGCGACATTGCTGGCAGTGCTGGCAGTGGAGCTGGACAAAGGCGAGAAGTACCTGCACCACATCGCCGTTGATGAGTATAAGAGGAAGCTCACCAAATTTGATAGCGCTTCCAGCACGTTAGACCTGGGGCAACTACCAAAGCTTGCCGGATTCATACACGAAGAATCCAACAAGTACTTCAATGAGCCCTTCGGGGATCCCACTGACCGCGCATTGGAGCAACTGGAGAGAATATTCCGCGGGCCAAGCAACCAATAATACCAAACCTGTCTGACGAAGACGTAATTACATGCGGTCCTCCCTCTGGAGAGACCGGTCATTTACGACACGATGCAGCCGGTTTGGCACTACGGGCCAGGACGGAAACGGGCGCGGAGTCGGCGTTTTCCGTCCTACCGCGTCTTCGCGCGTGATGCGTTTCCCAGTGAATCGCGCCCAAACACCGAGAAGCCACCATTGGCCCCCGGATCGCGCTTCGTCCGCTATGCAAACGGTCTCTTACCTCGACTTTGGCCCCTCGTGATCCGCCAGGCGGCATAGGGGCAGCGCCGGCCCAACCGAGCAGATACCGCACAGGTCTGCCCCAAACGCCGTACAGCGTCGCCGCATGGTTCGACATCCCACGCCCGGATCGGCGCTATACTGCCGCGCATGCTGACGCCGCTATCGATTGTCCTGGCCGGTGGGGCGAACTCGCGCTTCTGGCCGTTGCGCGAGAAGTCGCTTTTGTCGATGCTGGGACAAACGTTGCTCCGGCGGCATCTGATAGCGCTTCACGAGGCGGGGATCGACCGCGGCATCATCGTGGCCACGCCGGAGAACGCCGAGCAACTGGCCGCGGAAGCCGTCTCCGCGGGCGGGCCGGCGATGCGGGTCGTGGTGCAAGGGGAGCCACGGGGTATGGGCGACGCGATCCTGACGGCCTTGCGCGCCGAGCGGGACCCTGAGGCGCAGCCACTCTTGGTGACACAGGTACACGACGTCTTCGGCGGCGCCTTGCTCAGCCGCGTAGTCGACACCTTCCGGCGCGATCCGTCGCGCTCCTACCTTGCCGCCTACAAGACCCGCGCCTATTTTCCCGGTGGCTATTTTGCTCTTGATGGCGAGCGAGCGACCGGCCTCATCGAAAAGCCCGGCGCCGGTAGGGAGCCGAGCGATCTAGTGAGCATCGTCGTCCGCCTTCACCGTGACCCCGTCGGCCTGCTGCGCGCGCTGGAGGCGGCCTATGCCGCCGGCGGCCCCGACGACCACTACGAGCGCGCGATTACCGTCCAGATGCGCGCGCACGAGCACGCCGTCGTCGTTCACGACGGCGCCTGGGCTGCCATCAAATACCCCTGGCACGTGCTCGACGTAGCCGACATGCTCCTCGGTCAGCTCGGGGCGCCTTCGGTCGCGGCCGATTGCCGGATCGATCCGCGGGCCAGCATTCAGGGACCGGTGCATATCGAGCCGGGCGCCCGGCTCTTCGCGGGCGCTCGTGTCGTCGGACCGGCCTACGTCGGTCGAGACGCCATCATCGGCAATAACGCGCTGGTTCGGCACTCCTGCGTCGAGGCGCGCTGCGTCGTCGGCTTCGGCAGCGAAGTGGCGCGTAGCTATGTCGGACCGGATTGCTGGTTCCACACCAACTACGTCGGCGACTCCGTCATCGGCCCCGGCTCCAGATTCGGCGCGGGAGCCGTCACCGCCAACCTGCGGCAGGATCACCGCACGGTGCGCTCGGTCGTGCGCGGCGAGCGCATCGACACCGGCCGCGACAAGCTCGGCCTGATCTGTGGCGCTAGCGCTTCCTTCGGCGTCCAGGCCGCCACGATGCCGGGCGTCAAGGTGGGCACAGGCAGCATCGTAGGACCGGGTATCGTCCTCTACCGCGACGTGCCGGACGGCCGTCGCCTGCTGTTGCGCCAGGAGGTGGACGACCGGCCAGTTTCGCCCTGACGGCCGCCGGCACAAGGCACAGGCATTCGCCGCGTCAACGTCCGCTCCGCTGGACACAGCCACGACCAGGGATTGATAGCCTTATGCCTGTCGCCGCATCGGCGCCACTCGTCGCCCCGCCGGCTATCGTATTGAACCAATCTTCGACGACCTGCTACTAACCTGTTGTTGGGCGGTGCTTAAGGTCGGGATTGGATGGGGCAATGCTCCAGTCGCCTGGGTCGCGCCTCATCGCCGCTTGGCAAGGGAGCGTTGTGGCGCCGGGTCCGGCGGAGGGGGCGTCCGGCGTGGATGTCGCGCTGGTGCGCCAGATGGCGGACGGCAACGAGATTGCGCTGGAGCGACTCTACGACCGCCACGCTCCCACGCTCCTGGGGTACCTCATCGAGCTGACCGGCGACCGGTTGGAGGCGGAGGAGGTGCTCCAGGACACCATGGTGGCGGCCTGGAAGTCGGCCCGTGCCTTTGCCGGTCGGTCCCAGGTGCGCACCTGGCTGTTTGGCATCGCGCGGCGCCGGCTTCGCGACGGCCGGCGCCGTCGCATACTGGAAAGGGCGCAGGATACGGAGTTGGGCGATCTGGACGGCGACGAGTCGAGCCCCGAGCACACGGCCCTGGTGCGAGCGGAGCTGGCTGACCTCACCACGCTGATCGCCAGTCTGGGGGCGCTGCAGCGCGAAGTGCTGGCGCTGGCCTTCGTCCACGAGCTCTCCTACGCCGAGATGGCGGACGTGCTCGAGGTGTCGGTCGGGACCGTGAAGAGTCGCCTGAGTAACGCCCGGCGCGCGCTCCAGACACTCCTGGCGGAGCGGGAGGAGGCAACGCAATGAGCGACAAACGGCGGCACGCGGAGGTGACGGACCTCCTCGCCGCTTATGTCAGTGGCGGGCTCGGCGAGGCGGAGCGCCGAGGCGTCGCCGAGCACCTCGACCAATGCGCCGAATGCGCTCGCCAGCAGGAAGAGTGGGTGGCGCTGCGTGAGGCCGTCCGCGCCCGGCAACCGGCAGTGAGCCTTCACCCGGCCCTACTGCAGAACGTCCGGCTGCGGGTCGCACCGGCCCGCCCGACCCCCGATCCACGCACGCTGCTGATCCTGCTCATGGCCCAGGCGCCCCTGGTTCGGCAACAGATCTGGGCAGCCTCCGCCCTGGTGCTGACGCTCGGCTGCCTCGTCGCGCTGTCGGCAGGTCGCGGCGGCGGCTCCGTGCTGGCGCTGCTCGCGCCGGTGGTGGCCGCCGTGGGGGTCGGCTTTATCTACGGTCCGGGCAACGACCCGCCGCTGGAGCTCGCGCTGGCGACGCCGACATCGCCGCGTCTGATCCTGCTGGCCCGGCTCACGCTCGTCTGCGGCTACGATCTCTTGCTCGCCATCCTGGCGTCGCTGTTGGTCGTCGGGATGGGACAAGCGCCCGGCAGTCTGGCCCACCTGATCTCCCTGTGGCTGGGCCCGATGCTGCTGCTGTCGGCGCTCAGCCTGTGGCTGTCGCTCTGGCGTGGACCGGCAACTGGGGTGCTGGTGGCGCTGGCCGCTTGGGCGGTGCGTGTAACCCTTCCCGGCGAGATGGCCTACGCCGACTGGAGCGCGGCTGCTCAGCTGCTGGCGTGGCTGGAATCGACCAACGTGTTCACGCTGGGCGCCGCCGCCGCCATCGCCGCGGCCGTGGTGGTCTGGCTGCCCCGTCAGGAGCTGACAACATGAGTCTGGACATCTGGCGGCACGAGCTGCGGCGGACCGGCTGGCAAGCGCTCGTGGGACCGCCGCTCGGCCTGCTGGCCGTAGCGCTGCTTGCCTTTCTAACGGAGCACTTCGGCAATGCCAAGCAGGTCGATCGCGTCCTCAGCGCCAGCCTGGATCTCCTTCCCCTGGTGGCCGGGCTCGCCACGGCCGGCGTCATAGTTGGAGATGATGTGCTAGAGCTGCAACTCAGTCTGCCGGTTCCGTTCCGAGCGACCATCCTGCGCCGGGTAGCGCTGGAGCTCGCCTGGATGGCCGGCCTGGCGCTGACCGTGACCATCGCGCTCGCCGCTAGCGGGCGCCTGGTCTGGCCGCTGGGGCTGCCGGCCGACCAGCTCATCTGGCTGGCGCCGCTGCTCTGGCTGGCGGGCCTGGCCGCGGCCGTCACGCTGGGGTTGCGCGCCGCCGCGGCGAGCAGCGCGCTGATCGGCGCCCTCTGGGTGGCGGAGCAGAGCTTTTCCGATTTCTTCGCCGGCACGCCCTGGCTGCAAGCAATCTGGCTGTTCCTGCGCCCTACTGCCAATGCGCCTACCTCCTGGCTCTGGAATCGAGCCATCCTCGTCGGCCTGACTCTGGTGCTGGGCGGCCTGGCCATCCGCTGGCTCGGCCAAGGCGAGCGTCTCCTGGGTGGAGAGTCGTGATGCCGGCGAACGCCCTGTTTTCCGGCGTCTTCAGCTACGAGTTCCGCATGCAAGTCCGGCGGCGAGCCGTTTGGATCGCCGCCGGCGTGCCGGCGCTGCTTACCGCCGCCAGCGTTGCCTCCGGCCCCGCCCTGAGGGATATGGGCCCCCTGCCGCCCGCCACGCTGGTCGCAACCGGGGTAGGCATCGCCAGCTACTTTCTGCCGGTGATGTTTGGCATCTTGATGGCGGACCGGCAGCCGCGCGATCGCCGGCTGAATACGCTGGAGCGGGCGTCCGCCTGTGGGCCAAATACCTGGGCGCAGCCATGGCTACCGTCTGCGCGGTGGGAGCCGGCTATCTGCTGGTCACGGCCACCCTGGCGATCGGTGTTGGGGAGCCGTCGCTCCTGCCGGCGCTCTTGCCTGTGTTGCTCCTGGTCGTGCTGCCGGGGCTGCTGTTCGTGGGCGCCTTCTCCATCGCCTGCACCGAGCTGTTGCCCGTGCCTTTATATTCCATCCTTTTCACCGGCTACTGGTTCTGGGGGAATATCGTACCGCCCAGCCGGATGCCGACCTTGAGCTGCACGCCGCTCACCCCGATCGGCAAGTACGCCTCCATGGCCTTCTTCCACGCTCGCGGCCAGGAATGCGCGATATGGCGATCCTTGACACCGGCGCTGGGCATTGTGAGCATCGCCTCGCTGCTGGCCGCCGGTTGCCTGGCGCTGGCGGTCACGCAAGCATACCTGCACTGGCGAGCGGCCAGCCGGTGAGCCGCAAGACGTGTCGGCCCTGCTCAGGTCGCCGCTCTCATCATCAGGAGGGTCATATATCATGCGGCATGTCATTCTCGGCCGGCCGGGTAGGGGCAGGTCTCTGTGCCTGCCCTGGCTCACACCGCACCACACGGCGTTGTCGAAGGCAGGCGGCGCGGCAGCGCCAAGCAGGGCAGGTGAGCTAGGGCGGCATTGACCAGGGCAGGCACAGAGACTGCCCCTACCGGCTCGTTGATTCGGCGTGATCCGTTCTTTGGGTGGCGCCAGGCGGTCCTGGGCGGGATGGCCCAATACAACGCAACTGGCCGATGAACAGGAGTGTGGAGACAACCATGGAAGTTGCCATCAGGGGGCTCAGCAAGGTCTACGGCGGCGGGATTCAGGCGCTGCGGCAGGTGAGCCTGACCATACCCACCGGAATGTACGGGCTGCTCGGGCCTAACGGCGCGGGCAAGACGACGCTCACGCGCATTCTGGCCGGCATCGCGCGGCCCACCTCAGGACAGGTTCGGGTCGGCCCCTTCGATCTCGCCACCAGTGGGGGGCGCCTCGGGACCAAGCGCGTGCTGGGCTATCTGCCGCAGGAGCTGGGTCTCTACCCGGACTTGAGCGCGGCCGAGTTCCTCGACTACGTCGGCATCCTGAAGGGGCTGGACGACCGGCCCAAGCGCCGGGCACGGGTGGACGAGCTGCTCGTGCTAGTCGGGCTCAGCGACGTTGCCAATCGCAAGTTGAAGGGCTTCTCGGGTGGCATGAAGCGTCGCGTCGGCATCGCCCAGGCGCTGCTCAACGATCCGCGTCTCCTGATCGTGGACGAGCCGACCGCCGGCCTCGACCCGGAGGAGCGCATCCGCTTCCGCACGCTGCTGGTCACCCTGGCCGGGCAGCGCACCGTGCTGCTGTCCACCCACATTGTCGAGGACGTGGCGCAAACCTCTTCGCGCCTGGCCGTGCTCGCGGCCGGCTCCGTGTTGTTCAACGGCCCGACGTCTGACCTGGTCGAGGCGGCGCGCGGCCAGGTCTGGATGATGGCAACGGCGGGCCCCCCGCCGGTGGGAGACCTGACCGTCGTTTCCGCCCTCAGCGCGGGCGCGGGCATGCAGTATCGCGTGGTGTCCGGCGCCAAGCCGGTAGCGGACGCGGAGCCGGCGGAGCCCACCCTGGAGGATGGCTACGTGGCGCTAATGCGCGGCTGGCGCTCGCCGACGCTGGTGGCGTGAACGCGGGCTCGTCCACCAGACGCTTGTGAAGCTTCATTGTTTATCTCGTCGTTTCCGGCGGGGTCGTGTAGGGGCTGGCCTTGTGCCTGCCCGATTACCCACGCCAGCCTCGGCTACTTATGGCTTGCTACAGTCGCGTCGCCTGCCGATAGGGAATGCCGCCAGGTTGGGGGTGCCAGGGCAGGCACAAGGCCAGCCCCTACACCAGCGGCGGCCCACGAAGTCGCCGCATTATTGTCTGAACCTCCGTTAGCGTCCGGGCGCCGGTCCGATGCCCGTTCGGCCCGCGCGGCGGTATCCTTTGAATATGATCGCTCCGACTGTCGTGCCTTCGGCGCCGGCGGATGGGCTTCCGCGGCCGAACAAGCAGGAGATTGACCTGTTTCTGCGGGCCATGCATACGCTGCTGCGCAGCAGCGGCGAGGTGCAGTTGCGGGCACTCTCCGAGATCTACATTGCCATGGAGTCGAGCTTGCACATTGGCGTGCGCGACGCGGAGCCGGACCTGGCCTGCATCACCTACGCCACGCTTCGCCTGCCATCCTGCATCCACCGGGTGCGCCACATACTGTTGGGACAGACCGAGGAGACGTTCCGGCGGCAGGGGTTTGGCGGGGTGGAGCGCTGGGAGGTCGTCGCGGCCCACGGCCGGCGCCGCAAGATGCACTTCGATGGCGACGCGACCCTCGCGGTCTTCATCGCCAGCCCGTCCGACGTCGACGACCTCATTCCGATGCTGCTCGCCTACGAGCTGGAGTGGAACAAGCTGCACGAGCGGCTCCACGCCGTTTCCGGCATCGACGCGATCCTGGAGAAGGCGGCCACCGGCGCGCTCCCCGACGAGCAGGAGCGGTTGGCGCTGCAGACGGCGGTGGGGGTCGACGCTGCCGGATGGGTCCGCTTGCAGACCATTTGGGATGGCCTGGTCTACGAGCGGCTCCGTGACCTGGCGCGGGCCAAGAAGCATTTCGGGGTGCGCATGCTGGGCGGCTCGCTCAACGACTTTCGTCGGGCGCTGCACGTCTGGTGGCGACACCTGGAAGACGGCGCCGGGCGCGACGATTTGGAAACGCGGCCGACGTATTTCGTCTCCAGCAACGCGCACTCCCTGATCAATCTGCTGAGTGGATTCGCCCGCGACCATCGGCGGGAGCTGCTCGACTACGTGCAGCGGCCTGATCAGGAGGGGCTGCAGCGGCTCCACGCCGAAGTGCAGAGCCGGCGGGCGCCGGGCGGCGAGGACAACTTCCTCTACTTTGCGCTGCGCCGCTATCTGACCGAGGGCAGACACCAACACGTGTCGGCGGCCAAGCGCGCGACCGAGCGCGAGTCCGGCATCGCTACCATCGCGGCTCACGAGGCCCTGCTCGTGGACGCGCAGGTCATCGAGCTGGGCCGGCTGCGACCGGACCGTCTCGATCCGCGGCTTCGGCTCCCCGGCCTCGACTGGCTGGCGGCGAGCGACGCCCTCATCATCAATGTCGACTACCCGCTCGGTTATGCCGCCTACCAGATGCTGCATACCGTCTCCTACCACACCAGCGTCCTGCGCGGACTCTACGTCATGGGCAAGGCCGCCACGCTGAACGGTCGGGTCGGCGACGTCATGATCGCCAACGTCTTCCAGGATGAGCATTCCGGCAACACCTACATGGTGGACAACGCCTTCATCGCCGAGGACGTGGCTCCCTATCTGGTGTACGGCACGGCGTTGGACAACCAGCAGGCCGTCGCCGTGCGCGGCACCTACCTGCAGAATCATCGCTACCTGGACGAGCTCTACGCCGCCGGCTACACCGTTGTCGAGATGGAGGCCGGCCCCTACCTCGACGCCCTCTACGAGAACACCTATGTGGAACGCTACCCGATCGGCCAGGTGGTCAACCTGCACAGCGCCCCCTGTGAGGTCGGCATCCTCCATTACGCGTCGGACACGCCGTTCAGTCGCGGCAACAATCTCGGCGCGCGCAACCTGTCCTTCTTCGGCATGGACCCGACCTACGCCTCCGCGGTGGCCATCCTCCGGCGCATCTTCAGCCTGGAGCTGGAACGGCTAGAAGCGCAGCGCGACGGCCGCTCCAGGCCGGGGCATCGCGCTCGTTAGGATTGCTCACCCGCCCGGCCGTGCCGCGCGGAGCGCCAAGACCGCCCGAAGCGTTTCCGTTCGCCATGTCGGGCAGCCACAGCCAAAGAAGTGCCGATCGTTCGTCCAGATGCCCGCGTCCAAGGTGAGCGCGAGCGCCACGGTCGGCCAATCTCTCTCGTCCGCGATGCATGCGCGAGCCTGCGCTTCCTCGTGAGCGTAGTGTTCGCTGCCGAGCACCGTCAAGGCATGCACCGCCGTCTCCCACGCGGAGGCGAGTAGTGAACTCGCTTCCTCTGGTGTGCGCGTGCCACGCCGAACCATCGCCTCGGTCCGTTTAGGAAGTTCGTGCTGTGTCTCACGCCAGGCAAGGTCGGTAATGTACAGTTCCAGGTCGGCATGAGCGATGAGCACCTGACCCCGGTAGTTCGTGAGCTGCCCCACGAGGATGTCGGCGTCCACGGCCAAGCGCATCGGCTAAGCGGGCTTGCTCAGGTCAAAAAGGTCTTGTAGCTCCTCGCGTGTTATCTTCCCATCAGCTACGATGTGCGCATCTATGATGTGATTAAGGCAAGCGAAGTCGACCTTGAGAGCAAAGCTCCTGAGCATGCCTGCCGTCTCGATGAGTCGTTGCGCAATGCCTCCTGAGGTTCCGTTTGGCGAGGAATCAATGATCTCGAGGGCTTGGTGCTGATAGGCGATGAGCTCCTTGATGGCAGCTACAATCGAGGCGGGGAGATCGGGATGCTCCTGGAGCAGGTTCGGCGTTTTCTCGACTAGTAGCTCTTGCTGGCGGATAAGATCGGCCACGGCCCCCGGCTGCTCGGCTACCTTGCCACTTCGGGCCAGCTCCAACATCGCTCTGGTCAGAAAGACCTGTTCGCCCGCTACCCCTTGTACGATTGGCATCAGCACCGCGTCGCGTTGGATGGTGTCGCTTTTGACCTGGCCGTTGTCGGCGCGCGGTTGTGTTACTGCCAAATCGCGCCTCCCCTCTTGACCTGACAATACCCTTGCCGCGCAAGCGGGGCATTGGTCCCGTCTCGCCGTTCGCCGGCGAATCCGCCACGCGAGCGCCGGTGGATCAGGATACATCCTACCAGGCTGGAATCGCGCTCGTCTCTGGGTAGGGTCATTCATCTCAACGGGGCACAGGCCGTTGCATGGGTACCGGGCGGACAGCTCCTCCCAGGCTCAAATTGGACGGGCGTGCAGCGCTCGACTGACATCGCCCTGGCTCATCAGGCGTCCTCGAACTCGTAGGTGCTGAAGTGCAGGGTGCGGCAGTTCTCGGTGACGATACGCACGACGTGCTCCGGCGCCCCCTGGGGAATGCGGACGCTGATCTCCAGCGTCACCTCAGCCTCGGCGCCGAGCAGGCTGGCCAGGTGCTGTACGACCTCCTGGCCGACGCTGCTCGCCTCGCTGGCCAGGTGTTTGGCATCAAGGGTCACCGCGCCGTAGAAGCGGCGCGGTGCGAGTGCCGTTGGCGCGGGTGGCGGCGGCGCGATGGCGCCGATGGCCGTGTGCCCGTCGGCGATGCGGCCGGTGCTGGTCACGGTCGGCTGGTAGGAGCCGGCTGGCGGCGCCGGCGGGGGCGGCTTTTGCGCTTCCATCTGGCGGAGGGCCGCTTCCGGCTTCACGAGCACGCTGCTGCTATCCAGCGTGATGCTGCCGCCCTCTCCGGCGAGGAGGCCCAGGTAGCGCTGCTGGCGCTCGTCCCAGCTCTGGGCATAGGCGAAGGTGTCGCCCTGCCAGGTCAGCATGGTGATGCCGGCGCGGATGCTGCTGAGGAGGACATCGCTATCTTTCAGGCGGGGCAGGTAGAGGTACTGGGCGAGATCCTCCCAGAGTTGGCGGACGCCGACATGGTCGCCACGCCAGAGGGGGATGCGGTCGAGCTGGCCGCGCAGCAGCGTGGGGGCGTAGGCGGTGATCAGCAGGTCCTCGTTGCGCAGCTTGCGACTGGCCCGCACGGCGAGTGGCTCATCGCCTTGGACGCCCAGCTCCTGCCACTCCACCGGTCCATTGGGCGTCTGCTCCGGCGCCAGCAGCCAGGTGTAGGTCTCGGGGATGCGCCGCCGTACCGTCTCGTCGGCCTGCTTGAAGCGGCTCTCGGCCTGGGCGCGCTGGAAGGCGTCGAGGTTGAGGATGTCCGTCTCCTCCTTGATCGACTTCCAGGCGAGATACTGTTGCGCTCCTCGAGTCAGCTCGGCCAGCCGCGCGCGGTCGGCCGCCAGGAAGACCACCATGTTGCGGAAGCGGCGGGGACCGCTGCCGCGCTGATCCAGCAACGCGGCGGCCGCCAGCCGGGCGGAGCTCTCCGCCGTCTTGGAGGAGTGGGACACATCGGGGTCCATGATCACCAGGCGCGCCTCCGCCTCGTCCGGCACTTCGGCGCTGGAGGGCGGGCAGGGGTGGACGCGAGCAAAGTCGCCGCGTGTCCTGGCCTCCTCGCGCAGGCGCCGGCGCAGCTCTTCCAGGACGGCGTCGGGCGACTGCTGCTCCGCCCGGTCTTGCGCCAGGCGCGTCACGCTGGGCTGGGTGGAGAGCCAGTAGCGCGTGCCGTCCTGGTAGAGGTGGGTGGCCTGGTCGGTGAGACGGCGCAGGGCGTCGCCGAAGGTGGCCACCGTCTCGCCGGGCTGGACGCAGCCCAGCTTGAGGCTACGATCGTCCAGCCCGCGCTGGCTGGTGTGCAGCGTCGGCGCGGAGCCGAGGTAGAGGGTGCGCGCCACTCGCCGGCAGGCGGAGTAGCGGCCGAAGGTGGTGTTCTCCTGATCCAGCCGCACCGGCAGGGCGCTGGGACCATCCACGTCGGTCTCGATCACCGGCACCCAGGGGTCGTCCATGTAGCGGGTCAGCTCGAACTGGACGCTCGGCTCATCGACCGGCACGCTGGCCGGCATGATCAGCACGCCGGCGTCCTGGCGCTGCCAGAGGGTGTGGATCACCCCGGCCATCAGGCGTAAGACGCCGCGGGTGCGCTGGAACTTGTCCAGGCTGGACCAGTCGGTGTAGAGCCGGTCGAACAGCTCGGGGTGGATGGGGTAGGCGGCCTTGATCCGTCGCTCGTAGCCGGCCTCGCGGCAGCTCGACGGGAACTCGCCGGTCTGGCCGCGGTAGAGGTCGGCGAAGGCGCGGGCGACGGCGTCGCGGGCCAGGAAGTCTTTGGGATCGGTGATCGGCTCGAAGAGGCGGCGGCGGACGATCTCGAAGCCCTCGTCGGCGCTGGCCGGCCGCCAGGCCGACTCCATGCGCCCGAAAGTGTTCTTGATGCGCTCCAGTGCCGCTCTGCCGCCCTCGCCGCCCACCTCGATGTCGGAGGCGGGGATGCTGGCCACCACCAGCGTCCCCGTCGTCTGGCGCGCCGCGTCGGTGAGGGCCTGGGCGAAGGAGAGGTTGGCGTCGAAGGAGCCGGCGGGCAGGCCGTCGACGCCGTAGAGCTGGCGGACGAAGGCCACCCACTCGTCGATCAGGATGAGGCAAGGCGCAAAGAAGCCGAAGAGGTCGCGCAGGACGTCGGAGCCGGGGCTGACGCCCGTGCGATCGGCCTCGGCCAGCAAGTCGTAGCCGTCCTTGCCGCCAAGCTGCCAGGCCAGCTCCCCCCACAATGTGTGGATCTCCGTGCCGTCCGGCGCGCGGTGCGGCTGGCCGGGCGAGAGAGCCGTGCCGACCAGGACGGCGCGGTCGGCGGCGGGCGGCTGGTGGACGCCGGCCTGCCGCAGCACCGGCTCGACGCCCGCCAGGTCGGTGGAGGGCGTGCCGGAGAAGAGGTGGTACAAGGCCAGCATGGAGTGCGTCTTGCCGCCGCCGAAGTTGGTCTGCAGCTCGACCACCGGATCGCCGCCCTGGCCCGATAGTCGCTGCAGGGCATTGCTGAGCAGGTGGCTCAGGCCATCGGTGAGGAAGGTGCGCCGGAAGAACTCGGCCGGGTCGCGGTACTCGCTGCCGCCTTCGCCCTTGTGGACCTGGCCCAGGTCGGCGGCGAACTCCGCCTGCTGGTAGTGGCCGGAGGCGACGTCGCGGTGGGGCGTCACGACCTCCCGCCAGGGACGCAACCCCGCCTGCGGCCGGCCTTCCACGGGGGCGACCGCCGCCTTGCGGCTCTCGTGGCGTACCTGCTCATCGTAGCGGCGGCGCAGCAGCTCCTGCTTCTCGCGCTCCGCCTCGGCCGCTTCCGGCGCCGAGATAGCTGTGAGCAGGCGGGCAATGCTGTCCAGCGCGCGGTAGGCGTCGTCGGTGGAGAAGGGGGTCTGGTGGGCCCAGCGGTTGCGGACCTCGCGCAGCTCGCTGACCAGCGTGCGCTCGTACTGGCCGAAGACGCGCTCGAAGACGGGCCGCCACTGTTCCCATATGATGGTCAGCAGGGCGGCGATATCGAAGCGGGGCGCGTCGGCGCTGCCGGCGTTGCGCGGGTCGCGCAGGCAGGCAAGGGCTTGCTCGGCCCAGCGCTCCTTGTAAACGGCGCTCAGCTCGCGCTCCACGAAGGGATGCAGCCCGGCCTTGAGCAGATCCAGCGCCGTGCCGACGCGCTCGTTATTGGTTACTGCCATGGATGGATGAACCTTCCTAGTGCGCTGACCGCGCGGCGTGTGAGGGCCCGGCCTCCTGTGCATTGGTTAGGGGACGTGCCGGCGGGAGAGTACCTGAGGGCAGGGTTTCCATGTGCTTCAGCAGGTCCGGCCCCAGCTCGTGGTCGTCCCAGAAGGCTGCCTCTTCCGCCTCCGTCGCGAAGGTGGGGATATGGTCGAGATCGTGTAACGTCAGTTTCTTGGCGCGGTTCGCGCGTGGCATCGTCGTTCCTTCATGGTGCGAAGCCGGGATCGATTTGTGTCGAGGCCGGTCGCGTCTGGCTAGCCGCTCGGCCATCAATGGCCGAGCTACGATCACGAAGCCGGCTCAAGCCGGCTGAGAGCGGGGTAACCGTGGCATAATCCTGCCGGGGATCAGGCACGGAAGAGGTTGTACGTTCCAGCTCCGACCACAGGGCACGCTCGGCATGGCGCCGATCCTGATCCTGCACGTAGCGAACAACCTCGGGCAAGTGCCGGCGACCGAACGTGAGGATGCCGTACTCACCTTGCCAGCGGAAGCCGTCCCCTTGGGCGGTACGGGCGAGAGCGTGGCTACTACTCCCCTTGAGCTGGCCTATGACCGTCGCTACGGCCAGTGTCGGTGGGGTCGACACGACCATGTGGACATGGTCTGGCTGCACGTCCAGCGCATGGACGGTGCAGCGGAGCTCAGTGGCCTTCTCCGTGAGCAATCGAGCAGCCACCTTTCGCGTGACCAGATCGGGGAACGGGCGCCGCTCTCTGGTCGCGAAGATCACATGGTAGTACAACTGCCAGTAAGACATGTCAACCGACCGTCACTTTCCCCACGCTCACGAAGCCTATCCGCTCGTACGCGGGCAGCCCACGCGACCACAGCTGTCCCACAGGCTCGTTTACTGGCGGGCTACGCCGTCGAAGCCGGACAAAGACAGCTACGACAACGAGCCCGGTTGCGCACCGTCCCCAGCCCCGTTTACGGGGCTTTGTGATCGTAGCCCGCCCGTTGACGGGCGGGAGGGCCGGCGTCATACCAACGTCTCCTGTCGTGGCGCTGCCGCCTGCACCTCCGCCAGTCGGGCGATTTCCGGCCAGGCGACGACGAGGCCGTTGTAGGCCCCGGCCTCGTCCTGCAAGCCGCCCTTACGCTCGCAGGTGACGTAGAGCCGGTAAGCCAGCTCGCGGGCCGTCTCGGCGGCGGAGCCGAGGCCTGCCAGCAGCGCGGCGGCCTGCCCTTCGCCGTCTTCCTGGAGGGCCTTGATCAGCCGTTGGGTCACCGTCCAGGTGCTGGGGTGCGGCTGGCCGTCAGGATGCCACGCCGCCGGCAGCTCCTCCCGCCGCAGCAGGCGCACCTTGCCGGCGCGAGCCTGGAGGATCCCCACGCCCTGCAAGCGCGCGACCGAAGTGTCCTTGGCTTTGGAGAGGGTCTCAGCGCCGCCGTAGTCGCCCTCGCCCAGGCCGTGCTGCTCGAACCAGGTGATCGCCCAGCGGGTGTCGCCGTCGAAGTCGCCCTCCTGCTCGCTCAGCACTTCATCCAGCGCCTGATTGATCAGCCCCAGCGCCGCCCGCACCGGCAGCGGCTTACCGCTGGGATCGACCACCTGGCGGTAGCGCGAGAAGACGGCCATGCCGGGACCAATTGCAGCCTGCTGCAGGTCCACCGGCGCGATGTTGCCCTGCTGGAGGGTGCGCAGGGCGTTAGGAAGCTCGCGCTTGAGCGCAGTCAGGAACTCGCGGCGCGTGGCGGAGGCTGAATCTGTCGGCCGAGGGCGACAGACGAGCACGATGGAGGAAGCCAAGGCGTTAGTGCCGCTGGCAACCATGCGATTGCTCAGTTCACTTCGCATTGGCCAGGTGCCGTTGACTGCAAAGCCCGCTCGCAGCAACCCTTCCAGCATCGTTGCCCAGCCCGTCGAGGCAACTGCCGTTCCCGCTTGACCGTTTTCATCGCCGGAGTCATCCTCTGCCTGCTTGAAGGCGTAGTACACGGTAAGTGGGTAGCCAGGTGCCTGTGTCCCGTGCATTCGTGCGAAGGCGTCACCCAATCCCCGCTCGAAGAATCGTTCTGCCCTCTCCTTGCTCCCCGCAAAGCGGTAAGGCGTGGCGATGAGCTCCTTCTCCTTCGGTACGAGCATCGTGGCGAAGAGCTGCGGGTAAGCATCGCGCAGTGAGCGCCGCAGCCAGACGTAAAAGAAGTCGGATAGGTCGGCGTAGCCGATATTGTCGTAGTACGGTGGGTCAGTGGAGACGATCGGGTATGCCGGTCCCATGACCCCTTCGGTTGCATCGTTCTGTCGTACTTGACCGGAGGCGGCCAAAGGTAACTCCTGAATGACCTTGCCGATCCACTCCAAGGCGCCGCCGAAGTTTCCTGTGGACTCGCTAAACGCGTTGGCCTCGGCGTAGTCCCATGTCATGGGTATAGCCTGACGTGCGAAGGTGTTGCGGACCTTGACATATCCCGCGTCCCAGGAACAAACTGACGAACTTCGGTCCACCAGGCGATCAACCGCAAACGCTAGGTAAGTCGCCAACGCGTCCGCGTAATCTTGGGCATCTGTCAGCCTTACGGCGTCCGCCTGCGCGCGCGCCCGCGCTTCAGCAACTAAGTCGCTGAACGTCGTCAGCGCCACGAGCTGTCGACGTGTAAAGGCATCTCCCCAGGCATACATTCCATACATCGGAAGCCGATCGACGTCGTGACTAGGGGTAGTTACCCCCTCCTCCGGTTTCCATGCTGGCCGGGCAGAGTTCGCGATTAGAACCTGCTCGTCCGTGGCGCGCAGGTAGAGACGCGCTTGCTGCCCCTCCGCCACCACGGCCATGAGCTGCTGGCTCATGCGCCCTGCTTTGCCCTCGGCGCGAATCCAGTCGAAGGGGACCGGTGTGTCGCAGACGATGCAGCGGGCGCCGCGCCGGTTCACCGTGCCCTCCGGCGCTTTGCCGCTGCCGGTCCGCACCTCGAAGCGCACCGTCTTCGCCGCCTGGTCCACTTGCGGCTCGACCCAGGCGGCCTTGCCGGGCTTCGTGGAGAGGGCGAAGGAGCGTACCAGCGGCATCTGGGCGCCGCAGGCGGGATTGGGGCAGCGCACGGTGCGCGCCCAGAGCCAGGCGATCACGGTCGCCTCGCCCTGCCCGCCGGGCAGCTTCACCTTAGGGTAGAGGTGGCCGATGCGGCGCTGGGCCTCGTCGCGCATCCAGCGGCCGTAGTAGCGCACGTCGGCCGCCAGCCCGGAGGCGCCGGGCCAGGCCACGCCGCTGCCGATACGGGCACGGTCCTCGGGGTTGACCGGCGGCTGCCCGGCAAACTTGGGCGGGATCTCGATCAGGGCCTTGGTGATCAGCACGGCCACCGGGTTGAGGTCGCTGCCGTAGGCGCGCAGCCCGAGCCGCTGCGCTTCCAGGGGAATGGAGCCGCCGCCGCAGAAAGGGTCCAGCACGGGAGGGGCGTGCTCGATGAGGAACTGGCGCACGGCGTTTGGCATGAGCGGCGCCGGCAGGCCCTGGTCGCGGGCGACGGAGCGGGCGATCTCCCGACGTGCCGCGTCCAACACCTCCTGGTTGTTGGAGTTCTCCCAGAGCACGAGCTGCTTGATGATGTCGAACAGCCGCTCCCGCTCGCGTACCTGGTCCGCCTCGGTGGGGAACTCTTCCGGCACCGCGGAGGGATCATCGACCAGTTGGCCGAACAGCACGGCCCGGCAGGCGGCCAGTGGACGGCGGACCCACCACAGGTGCAGGGTGGAGGGGTGGCCGTGGCGGATGCTCTTCTCCCGCGCCGAGGCGGCGTTGATCTCCGCCAGGGGCAGGGCGACCTCGATCAGCTTCTTGCGGTAGGCGTCGGTCACGTCCGGTATTCCACCTCTCCTGCTGCTCCCTTCTACCATTTCGAAGTCCGTAAGCAAATGCGAAGGAAGGGTGCCGTTGGGCCAGCCCGGCAATGATCGAATAATCGACGACCGCGCCAGACCTCGACGCCACTCCATCAGGTACAGTCTATCGTTCATGGAACAGGCATCTCGATACCCTACCGGCGTTCATCCGCCGCCCGACGGCAAGGCGTCGAAGCGATCATCCTCGCTTGCACAAGCGCAAGGCGCACGCTGTTGCGCCAACCAGATAATCTAGGGAGGATCACAGCCAGCGCGCGAGCAGACCAGCAGGGAAGCGAATCGACTCTTGAGGAGTGATCTTGAGATTTGAAGGCGAAAAGGGGTAGCAGTCCGGAAAGAACTGATGGATAACGGTCGCTTCTCAGGCCAAAGCCTGACCCGGTGACAGCAGCTGCCAGCGAACTACCGATCGGCCAACCTACCCCGATGCCGATACCAGCAAACGATCGGAGTACAAATGACGAACTATCAGTCTGCCCCTTGTATCGGTACCGTCACGCCTGCTTGGTGAAGTCGCTGGCGCGCGCCATCGGATTGAGAGCCTAACTCCGTGCTAACATATGTGACCGCAGTTCGCGTCGAAGGTTCTGTGACCCGAAGGGCAACATGAGACTTCTCCAGGTCGACGTTACCAAGCTTTTCGGTCTTTTTCACCACACGATATCCATCAATACGACCGACTCCATTACCATCATACATGGTCCCAACGGGTATGGTAAGACCATAATCCTCCACTTGATCAACGCTCTGTTTCACTCCACCTTTTCGGACCTCCGATCTACGCCATTTCATACGTTCACGCTAACGTTCGACGACGGTTCCCGGCTGGTCGTGATTCGCGAGGTCAAAAAGGACAAGGACACCAATATAACCGTACAGCTCGCATCACGAGGGATGGAAACCGTTTCCTATTCACCGCGTCTGCATACTCGGCCTAGTGACCTTGAGTTTCCGCTCGGGATGATCGAAGACCTCGTGCCAGACTTGGAGCGTACAGCACTCTCATCATGGCTACACCGAGCGACCGGTGAAGTGCTCGGTGTTGACCAGGTAGTCGAGCGCTACGGTCAGCTATTCCCCCCTAGGCACCGAACGGCGGTGCCAGAATGGCTTGAAGAACGCACACGAACTATCCCTGTTCGAATCATCGAGACGCAGCGACTGCTCAGCTCGCAGTCCGCCCGGCGAACTCGCACCTACGATCGAGCAGCGCAAATGATTCCCACGGTTACCGCCGACACCGAGGAGCTTGCGGCAATCATCCAGAGAACGTTAGCTGAGTATGGCACTCTTTCCCAGTCGCTTGACCGTAGCTTTCCGTCCCGCGTTGTACGCGCCAGCGAACCAGCAGAGTTGTCTAATGAGCAATTGACAGTCAAATTGCGTGAACTTGAGGAAAAACGTACTCGACTGACAGAGGCGGGACTTCTAGACCGAGACAACGATCCTAATTTTGAAGTACCCCAGCACGTCGAAGATAGAACCCGCGGTCTTCTATCCGTGTATGTTAGCGACACCGAGCAGAAGCTAGGTGTTTTTGACAATCTTTATCAGAAAGTCGAACTTCTCCAACGAAGTATCAACGATAAGTTTCACCACAAAACGCTATATATAAACAAGGCGGCCGGCTTCCTCTTCCGATCGGATGACGGTACAACACTCGCCCCGACTAATCTATCCTCCGGCGAGCAGCATGAGCTTGTTCTGCTCTATGAACTCCTTTTCAAAGTCAGTCCTGGGTCTTTAATCATGATTGATACCGATCCCTCCTGATCTTGCCGTATAATTGGGGCGGATCGGGAGGGGAGTGCGATGGCAGGACGGGGGCGGCCGTTCGTGGTCGCGTGGCGCGAGGGGGACGACGAGGCGGCGC
>Ga0207416_1002238_pt1 | contig 21909 bp, 20 predicted proteins | sample PaiPotPPM11metaG_FD_184107 | JGI IMG/M metagenome (GOLD analysis project Ga0207416, IMG submission 184107) | Iron sulfur acid spring bacterial and archeal communities from Banff, Canada, to study Microbial Dark Matter (Phase II) - Paint Pots PPM... ...
GTATACCGTGAGCGAGGGGCGAGGGGGCGATGAGGCGAGGGGGCGATGAGGCGACGGGCCATTGAGCAATCGGAGACGAGACTGACTCGTCTCCCCATCCGGCATGCCGGGTTTCCCCTGCTCGGTTCGCCCGTGCGCCCCCTCGCCTCATCGCCCCCTCGCCCCGGCTCCCGTCTACCGATGCGGCGCCCCTTCCAGCGGAGACCGAGCGTCGGCCGGAAGCAGGCGGAAGAGGCCGGCGTAGAACGGGCGGACGTAGTCGGGGAGGAGGCGGATGTCGGCCATGCAGCCGGAGGCGAGACCGGCGTACATCTCCCAATCGTTGCCATCGGCCAGCATGCCGCGCCAGTAGCCGGTGGGGCTGTTCGGGTCCCGTTGCTGTTCGATGCCGTAGACGTAGTGGTGCGCCAGGGCCGTGGTCGCGGCATAGCGAGGGTCGGACTCTTCGCTCAGGTGGACCACGGCCACCATGAGGCGCACGGTGGCGTTGTCCTGCAGCCGTCGATCATGCCACCAGGCATGCGCGTACTCGTGAATGGCGGCCTCATACTGGGCCGAGAAGAGCTCGACAAGCCGCCGGTCCGGATGCCAGTAGCCGCCGCCGCGCGTGGAAGCAAGGTCGTGCACCGTCAAGCTGATCTCGCGCTCCAGCCACGCTTGCGCTTCCGGCACATACGGGAAGCGGCCGAAGAGGTCAGCCCGAAACGTGGCGGCATGGTCGCCAACCACGCCGGATTGCCTGGCCGAACGGCCGAAGAGTCGATCCATGGCGCCTCCGTATCCTTGACTAGTACCATCATCTTAGGGCTTCCCGCCGAAGGCGTCCGCCTGGTGTACACTCCAGGGGATGGGTGGTAACCTGATGGTAACATCACGTTCCCGGAAGCAGCTTGGGCGTGGATGGACCCTCGGAGGCAAGAGAAACCATGGCGAGTGGCGAGGACACGGCGACAGTCGAGGTCACCAAGTTAGAAGCGCGGATCTTGTTCGATCGGTTGCTACTTGAGCCGAACGACGAGCTGTCGCTGAGCATTCGTAACCTGCTCCGCATCACACTGCGTGACGAGCCGGACGACCGCCACAGCCGCGGCGCGCCCCTCACGGTCACCAAGCGGCAGTGCTATCGCATCCTCAACAGCATCCGCGACAGCTTCAACAACGAAGTCGCGCGGTCGCTGGCCGACAAGGTGATGGACGCGCTGCTGGAGATCGAGACCCGGGTCAGCGTCGACGAGTTCCTGCAGGGCACCCCGGTCATGGCCGACGCCCCGTTCGACCGGCCGTTCCGCGACGTCGGGCGCGACGCGCGCAGCAGCGACGTCGAGCGCGGCAGTAGCGGCGAGGCGTAGGCGTCCCGCCTCCGACTACGCTAGGGGATAGGCTTTTCGGAGGCCGGGGAACCGGCCTTGGCGACAACGTCGGCCCCGTCCGCCGGCTCCGCCAATGCTGCCTCGCCAACCTCGAAGTGCCGAAGAATCCGGGGGAAGAGTGAGGCAAAGAGTTGCTGCTTCTCCTCAGAGGACAGGCCATGGAGCATGCGCTCCACGCTATGATCGACCAGGTTTTCACAGAATTGCATGCGCTCGCGGCGCGTCATCTGGCGCAGCATGTGGTCGAGCGTGTCGTTCATGATGCGCCGGAAGTCGTCCTTGCCCAGCGTCTCCACCACGCCGCGGGCGAACCGCTCGATCAGCGTCATCTGTCTCCGCCTCCGTCAACGGTCCGCTGAAGCATCCGACTCCGCTCGGCGCAACCGGTCGTACTCGGCAGCGTCGATGAGCGTGGCGCCTTCGGTCTCTCGACCGATCTCACGCCGGGACGTGTCGTAGCGAACGGTCAATAGCATCAAGTTCTGACAACGGGTACCCAGGACTTCCTTGTGGCAGGTATAGCCGGCAATCCGGTCGGCGGCTTCGTCCACAAACTCCTCTTCCAGGTCGTGGCGGGGGTCGATGCGGACGCGGATCGGCTCCCCGCAGGGCTGACGCGGCCGGCCGTCGCAGCGGAGATAGACGTAGACACCACCATCGCGGGGAGCTGGCTCCCCGCGATGGCCGCCACCGCGGCCAAACAGGCGATTGAACAGCCCCATCAGTGGCCCACGCCGAGCACACCGCTGGTCCGTCCGACGTACTCCAGCTTGCTGGTCAGGTTGGCGATGACCTCGTCCCAGGTGAAGCGGCTGGCCGTGTCGACCGCCGCGGCGCGCATGCGGCCGGCCAGCTCGGGGTGTTCTTCCAGGTAGAACAGGTTGGCGCGGACCTCATCGGGATCGTCCGTCTCCACCACGACGCAGTTGGACATGGAGACAGCGTAGTCTTCTCCTGACGCGCCGGTAAAGACCAGGCCGCCGGCCGCCATTCCCTCCAGGCCGACCAGGCCGAAGGGCTCGTGGCCACTATTGGCGAGCACTCCGTTGGCGGCTCGATAGAGGGCCCGCGCCAGCGCCTCCGGCACGAAGAACCTCAGGTTGAAGATGTCGCCACGTCCGGCGGCAGCGCGCAGCGCCACCAGGCCACCCTCGACCGAGCGGTCGTTGCTGGTCACGTCGACCACCCGCAGTCCCCGCCTGGCGGCGTGCTCCAGCACCTCGCGCCCGTGCGGCTCGATGCCGCCGCGCAGCGGGAACGCCACCGCGCGCCCTTGCTCGCGCAGCCGCGCCGCCGCTTCCACCGCGGTAATCCAGCGCTTGTCCGGATCGAAGCGACCGATCTTGAACAGCAACAAGGCGTTGGCGTAGATCTCGCGCAAGCGGGCGACCAGCGTCTCATCCACCGGGGCGAGCAGCCTGGAGGGTATCCCGTTGGGAATGACCAGCGGATTGATCCCCCAGCGCCACATCAGGTGCTTCATATAGCGGCTCACCGTCGTCAGCGTAGCCGTGAAGCCCAGCCGGCCCCAGTTGATACGGTCGAAGCCGTAAACGTTGTTGGCGTTCCAGAAAAGGATCGCGCGCTGCCGCAGTCCGACGGCGTAGAGCGCGTCGCTCAAGTTGGACGCAGCGTCGGCCGTATGCCACTCCTCGGCCAGTACCGCGACCACGCGACCCCGTTCCGCCGCCGGGGCGACGATCTCCCGCGCCACGTAGCTGGGCACGCTGTGCCGGAAATCGCCCAGCTTCTGGTCCTCGCCGTCGTAGACGCCATTGGGGTAATAGCGGCTGATCCACTGGCACCAGCGATGATAGGTCAAACGCCCCCCGGCCAGCTCTTCCAGGTCGGGCAGCGCGGGGTCTCCCACGAAGAACAGGTGCGTCCGGTAGCCCTGTTCGGCCAGAGCGCCGGCCAGCTCGGTGACGCGCGTGCCCAAGCCGCCGGCGAGCGAATAGCGGTCCGGCCCCTCGAAGGAAAGCAGCACGAACTCGGTCGTCTCCGGCGAGATTGCAACCGGGGCCACGTGTCCCTTCCTCTGCATGGACTGAGCGGAGCATAGCAGGCGCGGCCGCGGCCGGCAACCTGAGTGCCCTCAGCGGGGCGCCATGAAGCCGGCACCGACGTAGGAGGGCCACGGAGCGCGGGCGTCCCGCCCGCCCCGGCACGTGGGGACGCCGGCCAGTCGCCGCGCTGAAAGGCTGCTCTGCATCGAGATCACCGGGCGGGCGGGACGCCCGCGCTCCGTGGCCCTCCTACGTCGGTGCCGGCTTGCTGCAAACCTCAGTGTCACACGCACCCTCACCTGGTACGCTAGAGCGGACGGATGGCACCGACGGAGCGCCTTTGACCAGCAGTTCCGGCCGGCCGGCGAGCCGGAGACGCTTCCTGCGGGCGGCGCTGCTCAGTACCGGCAGCGCCATATCGTTGGCTGCATGCGCTCGAATCCCCGTCGCGCTGCCGGGAGCCGCGGCCACATCTAGCTCGGGGGCTAGGAGCCTACCCGCGGCAGCGACGGCAAGCTTGTCGGCAACTACCACGGCGAGCGCCGCGTCGGCGAGCTCACCGCCGAAGCCGACGGCGACACCGGTGAATGAGCCGGGAGCGATCGCCGCCGCCTACCTCGCCGCGTGGAATGCCGGCAACTATGCCGACATGTACGCCCTAATCTCGGCGGATGCGAAGCAAAAGATCAGCCAGGACGATTTTGTCCAACGCTACAACGCTATCCGCGTCCAGGCCACCATCTCCAATGTCAATGCGACTCTGCAGCCCGGGCAGCGCGCCGGCGCCAATATCCAACAGTTTTCCGTGGCGTTCGATACCGTGCTCGTCGGCAAGATCGAAGAGCGCAACACCATGACCCTGGGCGTTGATCCCGGCGGCAGCGCCTGGCGAGTGCAATGGCTACCTTCGCTCATCTTCAAGGAGCTGACTGGCGACAACATCGTCCATATGATCCCGATCGACACGCCGCGCGGGGACATCCGCGACCGCGCCGGCAAGTCGCTGGCCACCGTCGGCAAGGTCACCACGGTCGCGCTTGTTCCTGGCAAGATCACAGACGAGCAAGCTATGCTGAGCCAGTTGAGCGGACTGCTCAACGTTCCGGCGGCGGTGATTAAGCAGAAGTATGCCCAGTCCCAGGCCGACGTGCCGGTGCAGATCAAGACTATCTCCCTGTCCGAGGCGACGCCGATCCGGCAGCGACTCGCGGCCATCCCGGGCGTTCAAGTCACCGATGATCCCGCGCGCGTCTACCCAGCGGGAGCCCTGGCCGCCCAGACCATCGGCTACCTGTCCCAGGTGACCGACGAGGACCTGAAAAAGCTGGCAGTCCAGGGCTACTACCAGGGTGACGTCGTTGGGCGCAGCGGCGTCGAACAGTGGGGCGAGTCCGCGCTCGCCGGCCGTCGCGGCGGCAAGCTGCTGGTCACCAGCCGCCAGTTCGATCCGGTGACCACGATCGCGGAGCGCGCGGCGACCAAGCCTGGCGCGGTCTACCTCACGCTCGACATTGGGTTGCAGCAACGCAGTGAGCAGCTCCTCGGCAAACGGCCCGGGAGCATCGGCGTGATGCGAGTGAGCGACGGATCGCTGCTGGCGATCGCCAGCTATCCGGGCTTCGACCCGAACCAGTTCATCCTGGGCATCTCGGCCGCTGCCTATCAGCAGCTCTTCAACGATCCGCTCGGCCCCTTCGTGAACCGTCTCATCGACGGCCGCTACGCCACAGGCTCGGTCTTCAAGCCGATCACGATGGCGGCCGCCCTCGATCACGCCGGCTACACGGCCGACTCGACGTTCGACTGCCCGGGCTACTACGTCCTGGACAACACGCGCTGGGCCGACTGGAAGGCGCACGGCCGCGTCGGGATGGTCGAGGCGCTGACGCAGTCCTGTGATGTGGCCAACTACACGATGGGCCACCAGGAGGATGTCGCCGATCAGACGCTGCTTCCCAAGGAAGCGCAGGCGTTTGGTCTGGGGAGGGTCCCCGACATTGTCGGCTTGGGCAGCGCCAACGCCGTCGGAGCTGCCGGCGTTGTCCCCAGCCCGGCCTGGAAGCAGAACGCGCTGGGCGAGGGCTGGCTGCCCAAAGACGCCGTCAACCTAAGCATCGGCCAGGGCTACCTCCTGGCCAGCCCCGTCCAGGTGCTGAACGTGTACGCCGCCATCGCCAATGGCGGAACGTTGTGGACGCCGCGCATCATCGACAAGGCAGTCGACGCCAACGGCGCTGTCACCGACAGCAATGCGGCCAAGCCGCTGGGCACGTTGCCGGCCAGCGCCGATGCGCTGCACAGCATCCGCCAAGGGCTCCGCGGCGTTACGTCCGACGAGACCGGGACGGCGTTCCGCGCCTTTCAAGGCTTCGGCGTGCCGACCGCCGGCAAGACCGGCACGGCCCAGGCCGGATCGGGCCAGCCCCACGCCTGGTTCGCGGTCTATGCACCGTTTGATCAGCCCGAAGTCGCCGTCGTGACCATCGTCGAGCACGGCGGCGAGGGCGCCGCCGTCGCCGCGCCGATCGTGCGCAGCGTCCTGGAAGCCTATTTTGGAGCGAGACACTGATATGCAGACCCGACCTACCCGCCCAACTGCCATGAGCGTTATCCTCGCGGATTGCGCGATGATCGCCCTCTGTGTCACCGCGATGTACTGGCTGCTCTACAGTCCGCTGGTGCCGATCCCGTTCACCGCTACCGGACTGATCGTGGGAGCCTTGCTGCTCGGGTTGCCGTTAGGCAGCGTTGGCATTATCCTCAACCACCGAGCGGCGCGCAGCTCGGCCGGTGGACCGGTACGCCAGGCGTGGCCGCGGGGGCCGCGTCGCAAGAAATAGGACAGGGCAAGCGTGAGAATTACCGCCGTCGAGCCGCTGCTTATCGACCGCTACCTCTTCGTGCAGGTCCACACCGACGCGGGGCTGGTCGGCCTGGGCGAGTCGGGGACGTGGGGCTACCTGGAAGCGTCGGCACAGGCCGTCGAGACCTTCCGCCGGTATCTGGTCGGCCAGGATCCTCTACGCATCGAGCACCACTGGCAGTACATGTACCGGTCGAGCCACTTCCGGGGCGCCGCCATCATGGGGGCGATCAGCGCCATCGACATCGCCCTCTGGGACATTGCCGGCAAGCATTTCGGCGTGCCCGCGTATCAGTTGCTCGGCGGTAAGGTCCGCGACAAGGCGCGCGTGTACTATCACGTCTTCGGCCGCACCACGGACACGCTGGTCGAGGGCTGCGTCGAGGCCAAGCGGCAAGGCTTTACGGCGATCGGCCACCTGACGCCGTTCCTGGACGAGCCGCACGACGTGCCGTTCTTCAAAACCCACGCCAGCAAGATCAGCGACGCCATCGAGTCGGTCCGCCGCTACCGCGAGGCCGTCGGCAACGAGGTCGACCTCTGCATCGAGATCCACCGCCGGCTGACGCCGGCTGAGGCGGTGGTGCTAGCCCGCGGCATCGAGCCGTTCCACCCTTTCTTCTACGAGGACCCGATCCTGCCCGACAACTTCGACGCCATGGGGCTGGTTGCCCAGAACATCCACATCCCCATCGCCACGGGCGAGCGGCTGCACTCCATTTACGAATTCGGCATGCTTCTGGCGCGCGGCGCCGTGCAGTATGTCCGCCCTGACGTCTGCCTGGCCGGCGGGCTGACGCACTGCAAGAAGATCGCCGCCCTGGCCGAAGCGCACGACGTGCAGGTCGTGCCGCACAACCCGCTCAGCCCCGTCAGCACGGCGGCCTGCTTGCAACTGGCCGCGTGCATACCGAACTTCGCTCTTCAGGAGTATCCCCTTGGTGAAGACAAGCCGCCCAAGAGCGAGATCGTCACCTTGGCGCCCCGACTGGAAGCAGGCTTCCTGATCATTCCCGACGCCCCGGGCATCGGCATCGAGCTGGCCGAGGGCGCGCAGGAGAAGCATCCCTACCGCCCCCGGGGGCTAAGCACGCGGCTGCACGTGGATGGCTCCGTCGTAGACCAGTGACGGGCGGCCTCGCAAAGAGCGATTAGGGTGCTGTGGTACCATGAAATCACTTGACCGCGAAAGTTAGGGCAGCTCAACGAGGTTGGCTATTGACACCCACGTCCACCTCGACGCCTCCGCATTCACATCGGACCTGAGCCAGGTGCTCGATCGAGCCGCGCACACGGGCGTGACGCGGATGGTGACGATCGGCACTGATCTGGAGTCGAGCAAACGGGCTCTGGGGCTGGCTCAGCGATATCCCTCCGTCTGGGCATCGGCGGGCGTCCATCCCCACGAGAGTGAACATTGCCCGGCGACGCTGGAAGATGAGCTGGCGGCGCTCGCTCAGGATCCGCGAGTGGTTGCCATCGGAGAAACGGGTCTGGACTTTTACCGCGACTACGCGCCGCGCGACTGCCAGCGCGAGGTATTCGCGCGCCAGGTTGCCGTGGCCCTGCGACTGGACCTGCCGCTGATCATTCACAGTCGTGAGGCGAGCGAGGAAGTCGTCAGCATGCTGGACGGCGCCGGCGCGACGAAGGTGGTAATGCACTGCTTCACCGGTGATCGGGCGCTGGCGCGGCGCTGCAGCGATCGGGGCTGGTATCTTGCTTTCGGCGGTGCAGCGACCTACCCCCGAAACGAGGAGCTGCGCGCGGCCGTGGCTGAGGCGCCCGCCGACCGGATACTCTTCGAGACCGACGCTCCCTACATGGCGCCCGTTCCCCATCGCGGCCGGCGCAATGAGCCGGCGTGGCTCGTCGACACGATCGCCCAATGCGCCGCCGTCCGCCGTACCAGCGCCGAAGCGTTGTCGCAGCAGGCCGAGCAGAATGCCGGCACGATCTTTGGCCGGCTGCTCTCTCACCCGACAGAGGAGTCCTGAGCACCCATGCCGTCCCTCCTTTCCATCCTCGGCCTCGGCCCGCTCGCACGCACCATCGCCGCCGACACGCGACTCGTCGAGGAGGAGCTGCAGCACCTGATCGCCCGCGCCGGCGATCCCGATCTGCGCCAGGCGCTGGCGCAACTCTTTGCCAGTGGCGGCAAGCGCTTGCGCCCAGCCCTCGTGCTCCTGGCCGCGCATTGGGGCGCCTACGACCGACCGCGCGCCGTCGTGGTCGGCGCGGCCATGGAGATGATCCACGCCGCCAGCCTGATCCACGACGACATCATCGACGCCGCCACGACCCGACGCGGCCGGCCCACGACCAACAGCGTCTGGGGATCGAAGGTTGCCGTGCTGGGTGGCGACTACCTGTTCGCCGCCGCGGCCGGCGCGGTCGCGTCGATGAATGACGTCGGCCTGATGGATTCCACGGCGCGCACGATTATGTCACTGTGTTCCGGCGAGATCAGCCAATCCGCGCGCGCTTTCGATTGGCAGCTCAGCGAGTCCGACTATTACGACTACCTCGAACAGAAGACGGCCAGCCTGACCTGGCTGTGTTGCCGGGCCGGCGCCATGGTGTCGAAGGCATCCGAACACGTCGTGGAAGTGCTCTCAGAGGCTGGGCGCAACCTGGGTATGGCCTTTCAGATTGTAGACGACGTGCTGGATCTGACTGCTACGTCCGATGAGCTCGGGAAGCCCGCCGGCCTCGACCTGCGGGAAGGGACCCTAACCCTCCCCGTCATCCACCTGTTGCAGGAGCCCGGCGGCCAGCAGCTCCGTCAGCAGCTCTGTCAGGGGCAGCCTGCGAATGAGCAGACGATCGCGGGCATGCTGCAGGCGGTCCGCGCCAACGGCTGTGTCGACTATGCCTATGGGGTGGCTCGGGGGTACATGCGCGAAGTCGAGCGCCTGGTGGACAGTCTGGGCGCCTGCGACGCCGGCAGGACGCTCGTACAGGTGATGCGCTACACCATCGAGCGTCGCAGCTAGCTTGCCAACGGGACCTTCCTCCTATCGGTAAGCGCCACTGAGGTGGCGCGCCCTACGCTCTCCTCAATGACCTGATTCTAGCGCCGGGGCGTGGGGAGGGGGGATGGCCGTCGGTGCGCTGACCGAATCGATCGTCATCGATGGTCGCTATCAGTTGCTGCGCCGGCTCGGCGGCAGTTCCATCACGCCGCTGTTTGTTGCCTCCGACCTGCCGGCCGGCGCCGTCGTCTGTGTGCGGCTGTGGCAGTTCACCGCCTCGATGGATGCCTGCGCCCGCGTCCCGCCACTGGCCCCCACCCGCTGGCCGAGCGGCGACGGGCCGTTGCTGCCCTACGACTTCGGCGTGGACGACGATGTCGCCTATCTCGTGCGACCGTACGTCAGCGGGAGGAGCCTGGCGGCGGAGCTCGAATCGAACCGCCGCTTTACTGACCTCGAAGCGGTCGCACTGGTGCGGCGCATCGGCGCCTCATTGTTGCTTGCCTATGAGTGCGGGTTCGCCAGACCAGGCGTCCAACCGGATTCCGTGATCCTCGGCGCGGACGGTACGGTCCGGACAGGTGGATTCGATCGGATCGGCGGCAGCGAAGCGCGAGCACCGGATGCCGCGGCGTCCTTCAACGATGAGACGATGACCGACGTTGCCGCGTTGGTGTCACTCCTCCATCGATTGAGCGGGGTGGGGCCTTCCGGCCTACCCGACCACGTTCTCGCCACAGCAATGGGAGCGCCACCGTGGCAACGCCCGGCCAACCCAGCCGCCTTGCGTCCGGGAGGGCTGAACCGGACCTTGGCGCGAAGTGTCCGCGGAGATAGTGGCAAGTGGCCCAGCCTCCGCGAGCTTGTAGCGACGCTGGACCGCGCTGAGGCACACCTCCGCGGTATGAGCCCGATTACGGCGGGGTTCAAGGCATGCCACTCCGTCATGGCCGGGGCGATACGGCGGGCGCGGCAGCTCGGGCCGCTCTGCCTGCCATACCTCATCGCGGCAAGCTTGCTTTCCGGCACGGCGCTACTCGCCGTCGGCGCCGTCCGGGGCAGTCCCACCGATCCCCATAATCTTGTGGTCTACACGCTCGCCGCCCCGGCTCGCCCGTCAGGACCGAGCCTCGCCGTTTTGAGCCGGCCCATCCCGGTTCCAGCCGCGCAGGCGCCACCCGTCGCCCAAAGAGGCGACCCCGCCCAGATCGCTCCAGCGGCGATGTCCGGAATTCACGGCATAGCCGGCAACCAGCCAACCGCGGCTGTTCCCGCAGAGCGGTTAGCCGGCGTCCCGCCGCGACCTCAAGAGCAGGCCGCGTTCGCCCTCCAACCGCCGTCGCCAACGATCGCCTCACACACGAGCGGCGCACCGATGGGAGAGAGCAGCCGGGGCCCGGTGAAAAGCCGGCTGGTCAGCGGTGAGGCAACCCAGCGCGCGGCCGGCGCCGTGGTCAGGGAGCATCCCACGCCGACTCTGCCTAACTCGACACCCGCTTCGTCGAGCCCGAAGGCAACTTCGCCACGAGAGACGCCGCCGGCCAAGCCGCGCGTTACCTCCAGCGCGGCGCCTACCGCTCATTCGATTGAGGCCGCGCCCGCGGCCACACCGCCGGCCAGTACAACCGAAGCGCCGGCAACAAAGCCACGGTCCGCCGCCACACCGGCAGCGTCGCCCGACGCGAAGTCGTCGGCGGCGTCAAACAAGCATACGGCACACCGCTGATGGCGCGTCACCGTTGCAGGGGTACGAGGCTGAAGGGGGCGGCGTTGAGCAGAGGATCCCCGATCAACGCCCCTGCCGGCAGCTACGGCGCCATCCCGACAACGGCGCCGCCGACAGCTCCGACGATAACGACGATCCAGGGCGGTATCTTCCAGAGCACGAGGAGGCCGAACGCCGCCAGCGCCAGCGCTACGTCCAGCGGCCGGCGAATAGCACTGGTCCAAATCGGCTGGTAGAGGGCAGCGAAGAGCAACCCCACCACGGCGGCGTTGATTCCCTGCAAGGCAGACCGCAACCCTGGACGCGCTCGAATGGCCGTCCAGAACGGGAGCGCGCCGACCACCAAAAGGAAGGCGGGCAGAAACATCGCCACGAGCGCCAGCGCGGCCCCTTGCCAGCCGCGCGGAGCCGGCCGCATGATGGCGCCGAGATAGGCGGAAAACGTGAATAGCGGACCGGGAACCGCCTGAGCGGCGCCGTAGCCGGCGATAAACTGAGCGTTGCTGAGCCAGCCGGGCGGTACTACCGCTGCCTGCAACAACGGCAGCACTACATGGCCCCCGCCGAACACCAGTGCGCCGGCGCGGAAGAAGCTATCGAATACCGCCAACCCATGGTTAGCGTTCACCTGCCGCGCCAGCGGTAACGCAACGAGCAACGCGGCCAGCAACGCCAGAGCCGCGACCCCAAGACGCCGGCTCACGCTCACGGTCACGGGCGTCCCCACCGTCGCGGCGGGCGCCGGCAGCCAGCGCCAACCGATCACGCCGGCAACCGCGATGGCGCCTACTTGAGCCACGGCTGCCGGCCAGGCCAGCAGGAGGATGGCCGTCAGGATGGCAATGGTACCTCTGGCGCGGTCGGTACAGAACGTCCGCGCCATCCCCCACACGGCCTGAGCGACCACCGCGACGGCAACCACCTGCAACCCGTGCAGCCAGCCCGCGGTGGCAACGTCGATGCCCTGGACACGGTAGGCAAACACGGTCAGAGCGATAGCCGACGGCAGGGTGAACCCGAACCAGGCTGCCAGCCCACCGAGCAGGCCCGCGCGCAAGATCCCTACCGATATTCCTACTTCGCTGCTGGCGGGGCCGGGCAAGAACTGGCAGAGGGCAACGAGATCGGCAAACGTCTGCTCGTCCAGCCAGCGCCGCCGCGTCACGTACGCATCGCGGAAATAGCCGAGGTGGGCGATAGGGCCACCGAACGAGGTGACGCCGAGTCGCGCGGCGACGGTGAGCACTTCGAGGGCCGCAAGGAGAGGGGTGCTGCCCCGCTTTTCGGCGCCGACCCCGGCCACGTCGCACTCCCTGGACCCCCGACAGTCGCGAGATGGTACTATGCCGATGCAGACGCGGCTCACCGGACCATGAATGGTCCGGCTACGATTACGAAGCCTGCTAAAGCAGGCTGGATACGCTTCGCTAGTCCTATTCGTTGTGTTGGCGTATCATCGATGCCATTGTTATCGTATTTAGCGTGCTTAGGTGAATATGTAAACTTAGCTCGCCGATCCCGCCAGCATGATGCGCTCCACATCCGCCAACGGGACACCGCCGGCAGCAGCTATCGCTAGTCCTTCGGTCACACCGGTGAGCAGGCGGTGCTCGCGCACCTTTTCTTCGCCGAAACGGCCAGCCAGGAGGCGGATCAAAGCAGGGATGGCGCTGGAGCCGCCGGTCCGGATCACGGTGTCGATCTGGTCGGGCCGGAGGCCGGACCTGGCCAGCGTGTCGTCGATGCACTGGCCGATCTGGCGGAGCTCGTCGGCGATCATGCGCTCAAACTCCTGTCGGCTGAACGGCTCATCGATCATGATGGCCTCGGCGATGAACTCCAGCCGCGTCTGGTCCTCCTCCGAGAGGCGCACCTTCGCCGACTCGATCGCTTCGAAGAGCGGCAAGCCATAGTTGCGCGTCACCAGGCATTCCAGGGCGCGGAACCGCCGCGCCTGCAGCCCGGCACGCTGGCTGCGCAGTCGCTCCAGAATGGCCTGATTGCCCGGCTCGTTGAGCTGCCCGATGGTCTGCCAGGAGAGCAACAACTCCGCGACGCGCGCCGGCAGGGTGAAACCGGATGGTCCGGTGTGCCCGTCTACCCCGAGGTGCTTCAGCAGCTTGCGCTGCATGATGCGGCGATCCAGCGCATCGCCGCCGATCGGCGTGCCGCCCGTCGCCAGCACCCGGCAGCGCGGCCCCGGCTCCAGCTCCAGCACGGTCAGGTCGAGCGTGCCGCCGCCGAAGTCGAAGACCAGGGCGCGGCTGGCCCTGCCCAAGGTGAGCGCATAGGAAAGCGCTGCGCCGACCGGCTCGTAGAGCAGCTCCACGTCACCCAGGCCGGCCAGCTCACAGGCCCGACGCATGCGACGATCGGCCAGCGCGTCGGCCTCCGGGTCGTCCGAGTAACGGACCGGCCGGCCAAGGACGGCCCGCTCGATCGGCGCCCCGAGCGCCTGCTCGGTCCGCTCGCGCAGCGTGGTGAGATATTCGGCGATGAGCTGCTCCAGCGAGTAGGGCTGACCGTAGACGGTGGTGCCACGATAGTTGATATTGGCAAGCGTCATCTTCAGCGATTGGAACATCCTCCCTGGCTCGTGCTCGTCGACCCAGACGAAGATGTCGGTGTAGACGCGGCCAACCTCGGCAAAGACATTCTCCAGCACGCCGACCTGCGTCCGCACGAGCTTGACCGTGTGGCCGACGTTGCGGGCAAAGTAGGCGTCCAGCGCCAGACGACCGGCCAACCGGCCGCCGTCACGCGTCAGGTACAACAGGGAGCGCATCACCGTCGGGTCGCGCGCGACCGGATCCAGCGGCGCCAATCGGCTCGACCGTCCGTCATACACAGCGGCACTGGAGTTCGAAGTACCGAAATCGATGCCGACCCGCACGAGCTCCTCCTGCCACGACCGATCATCGCCGTGTCACCGACCGAGCGCAAGGCGGGCTGGCGACCGTATGGTAGGTATGACATGATTAGACAATATCTCGCACACTGGTTGGTATCGCGCTTGCTACGGCGAGGGTAGTGCAGCGCGACCTGAACAGCAGAAGGGCAAGAGCAGCGTGCAGCAGTCCGAGCGACGTGGCTATCACCTGTCACAACCTAGTCAAGATGGCGGCACGAGCGTTGCACCGTCACGTGTGGCGGAGGAATCGCAGCGGGTCGGCCAGTTGCCCTCCTATTTCGTCTCGGGCAGTGATCTGGAAATGGGCGCGAGCCTGGCCAACGCCACCACCTGGGTCAACACCAAAGGTACCGACGCGATCCAGGATGTCTTCTCCACCGAGCTCGGACTGGACATCTGCGGCAGCATCAACCTCAAGTTCGCGGGGGCGGGCCACCGGCTCGTCCGCGCTCATCACGACGCGGCGGAATGGATGCCGGGGTCTGAACAGATGGCCAATGTCGAGCTGCCACCGGATGGCGACGGGACGTTCGAGCTGCACCCCGCCTATCAACGGCACACATTCGCGCTGCCAGGGAGCCTCGACGTCACCTCGACGACGTTGGTCCCCAGGGGAAAGGACGAAGACCCACCGGCGGTATGCATCCACGTCGCCATCACCAACCGATCGGCGGCGCCCCGTGCGCTCAACGTCTACGCCTTTGCGGCCCTGCGAGGAGGCACGCCTACCGACGTCACGGCCAGCTACGATCCCGGACTGCGCGCGCTGGTCGCCCGCAACGCCGGCCAGCCGGATTGGGTCCGCCTCTTCGGGACGACTGCGCCGCGGGCTCGCTACGGAACTACCTTCGACGTGACGCAAGTGTACGAGCCCACCCATGTCTATCCACTCAAGAATGACTGCACGGCGCATGGTGACGTGCTTGGGGCGCTGCAGGTGGAGTGCGCCGTCGAGCCCGGTCACACCTGGACCACCAGCTTCCTGCTCGCCCATAGCGCCCACGGAGAGACGCCGGCCCGCGAGGCGTATGCCGGATGTGTCGACGTGCCGGCGCGCCTACAAGAATGCGCGGCAACGCTGTTCGAGCGACTCAACCAGGCCCAGGTGATGTCCCCTGACCCGGTGATCAACGACGGCGTCCTCTGGGCCAAGGCCAACATGCTGCGCGTCATGGCAAGCTATCCCCAAGGGAGGGCCTTCACCAACGAGCCGGGCGTCTCGTCCAACGTGGTGGGGCGCGATGTCGCCTGGTTTGTCTACGGCTGCGACCACTTCCAGCCCGACTTTTGCCGCGACCTACTGCTGTCCTTCGCCAAGCGGCAGTACGCCAATGGCAAGATCCCGGAGTACTACAGCGCGCTGACGGGCAAGGTCGAAGACTATGGCCTGAACATCAACGACGACACGCCGCTCTTCATCCTGGCCGTCAATCATCATTGGCGCAGCACGGGCAACAGACAGTTCCTCCAGGAGGTCTATCCTGCCGTTGCCAAGGCGGCTCGCTACATCGTCAGCCAGGAAGATCAGCGCGGCCTGGTGGTCTGCACGGCCAAGGGACAAAACGTCTGGGGGATCGCCTCCTGGCGCAACGTGATCCCCAACTACACGCTGAGCGGCGCCGTGACCGAGATCAACGCCGAGTGCGCGGCGGCGCTGCGCGCCACGGCACACTTGGCGGAAAACATGGGACAGCCGGATGGGGAGGTGCGGGAGTTCCGGCTCGCCTACGAGCAGTTGCAACAGGCGATGAACCAGCACCTGTTGAACCCGATCAATGGCCTCTACTACCTCAACATCGACAACGAGGGCAACCCGCATACCGACGTGACCGGCGACGAAGTGTTCCCGGTGATGTTTCGGGTGGCCGCCGAGGACGTGGCCTTTCGCATCATCAGCCGGCTGAACAGCCCGGACTTCTGGACCGAGGGTGGCATCCGCACGGTGTCGCGCCAGAGCCCGCAGTATCATCCCTTTGCCGACGTCGGCCTGCGCGGCGGCGTCTGGCCCGGTCTGACCTGGTGGTACGCCTTCGCCGCCGCTCGCTACCATCCGGAGTTCATGGTCGAGGCGCTGCGGGCCAGCTTTGCTCACTACAACCGCGCCCCCCGCCACAACAACACGGTGCCCGGCCAGTTCAGCGAGTGGTTCGACGGCGAGTCGCTGGTCAACCGCGGTATGCGCCTGTCCCCTTGGGAGCCGCCGCGTTTCCTCTGGGCCGCCATCGAAGGCATGTGCGGCGTCGTGCTGCGACCAGATGTACTCACCGTCAAGCCAGTCATCCCCGCCATCTGGAGCTGGGTCGCGCTGCGCAGGCTCCCTTATCAGGGACGGGAGGTCGCCTTCTTCGCCGCCCGCGCTCCCGACGACGGCTTCCGTATCTACGCCAACGAGCAGATCGAGAGCGACCACCCGCGCGAGGTCTTCGACGCCGACGTAACCGACGAGGTGCGCATCTTCAATCAGCACGCCAGACTGCTCGCCCTGGCGCGCCCTGGCGAATGGCTGATCGCCGTCGGCAACCCGCTCGACCGGCTCGTGGTTGTCCCCCTCGACCTGAGCGCCCTGCTCGACCAATCGACCACCTACCAGACCAGCCTCTATCACAGTGAGCGACAGCAATGGCTGGAGGGGGCGGGCAGTACAAGCCAAGACCTGGCGCAGCTTGCCCTGCAGATCGACGCCGGCGGCTTCCGCATCCTGCGGATACGAGGGAACCTCACCCCCTAGCCCCCTCTCCGCGCCGGAGAGGGGGCTAGGGGGTGAGGTTCCCTCCCACGGCCATCGCGCTGCCGACCGCTGACTCTCCCTGCGATGCCGTTTCCGCAATAGGCGATCGCGGCAAGATGTGCAGGCAGAGGTAGCTGACGGCCCCGAAGACGAGCGCGACGAGCGCGCCGTGGAGCAGCGCGGACCACAGCGCCATCTGCGAGAGCGCCACCAGCGCCCCACTCAGCGCCTGCGCCAGGAGGCACACGCCTGCCGCGGTGCTTGCCCAATAGAGGTCAGGGCGCCGGCCGCGCAAGCGCCGCGCCTGCCACCAGAGCACAGCGAACAGGCAGGCGCCGATCAGCGCCGCCACGCGGTGGGCCACATTGATCAGCGCCAGCCCCTGAAGGTCCGGCACGACGGCTCCGTCGCAGAGCGGCCAGCCGGTGCATGCGAGCTCGGCGTGGCTGTGCCGGACAAAGGCGCCCAGATAGACCAGCAGGTAGAGGTAGAGCAAGGCGACCCAGACGAGACGGCGAAAGTGGACAGGCGCCGGGCGATCGCGCCACCGATCGGCGCTTCGCTCCTCGAGCAGCATGGCCGTGGTGAGCAGCACTGTGGCGAAGGCAATCAGCGATACCCCCAGGTGCAGCGCAAGCACCGGTGGTGACTGCGGCCACTTGACCGCGGCCCCCCCGAGGACTGCTTGCAGCAGGAGGAAGAGCACCATAGCGGGCGCGAGCAAGCGCAGCTCGCGCCGTGCGGGCCGGTGCAGCCAGGCGCCAGCCGCCAACACTATGACGCCCACACTGACGACCGCCACGACGAGCCGGTGAGAAAACTCGATGAGCGTCGCCGCGGTGAATACCGGGACGATCTGCCCCTTGCACAGCGGCCAGGAGCGTCCGCATCCCTCGGCGGCGCCGGCATTGGTCACGAGATCGCCCATGGCAACGACGATGAACATGCCGACCGTGGTGATGATGCCGGTCCAGCGAAGCAAGCGAGCAACCGAAGCTTCGGATCGGCTTGCGGACAAGGTATGCATAGTTCCACTGTCCCACGCGGCGCAGGCGCCGACCAACCCGTGTCCCGGCCAGTCGCCGCTCACTGCATGATGCCATGCGGCATCTTGAGACGTGTAGTGCCCTCGCCATCGGGCCGGATCGCTCCGCTACTGCGCCGTCCACCCGCCGTCGACAACAATCGACGTTCCCGTCACGAAGCTGGAGGCGTCGGAGGCGAGGAATATGGCGACGCCGCCCAACTCGGAGGGATCGCCCCAACGGCCCAGGGGAATCTTGGAAAGGAAGGTCTGGTAGGCGACCGGGTCATCGCGGAGCGGACGATTGAGCGGCGTGTCGAAAGGACCGGGGCAGATCGCGTTTACCGTGATGCCGTGCGGGGCCCATTCCAGCGCCAGGGTCCGCGTGAACTGGAGGAGGCCGCCTTTGGTCGACGTGTAGGCGGGCCGGCCCGGCAAGGCCACCAGGCTCAGCATCGACGCCATATTGATGACGCGACCCCACCGCCGCTCGATCATGTGCGGACCGAGCACCTGGCAGACCAGCCACGGCCCGGTCAGGTTGATGGCGACGACTTCTTGCCACTCCTCGTCACTGATGTCCAACGTGGACTTGCGGATATTGATGCCGGCGTTGTTGACCAGGATGTCGACGTGCCCGAACGCATCGATCGACTGGCGCACCATGTCGATGACCTGGCCACGCTTGGTCACGTCCGCTTCAAGAGCGAGGGTGCGCCGCCCGTGAGCCGCGCTAATGCGATCGGCGGCCTCCTTGGCCTCGTCGTAGTGGCGGCTGGTAACGACGACCTCTGCGCCAGCTGCCACCAGGGCCGAGGCCATGGCTTCGCCAAGGCCCTTGCTGCCGCCAGTCACCAAGGCGACACGTCCGTCCAGGCGGAATACATCGAGTCCACCAGGCATTAGCTCTCCTCTAACCATCAACCCTTGAGCGGAGCCGTCGGCAACGACGGCTACTACGTGTAGGGGGCAGGCAGGACTCAAGTCAATGTCAATAGGAAAAAAGTCACTAGGACGCGAGGATGGTCATGGTTTCTTCGTCCGCGAGGTGGCGCTCCGCGCCATGCCAACGAATCGCCGTACGATGCTACAGTTCGCTGACCCGCCGCCAGCACACGCGGATGGCGGTCAGCGACCGTGTGGTACCATACTGCTCCGAAGCGGGATGCCGAACCTGGAGTCAATGACGTGCTAGAACGCGCCGTTGCTGCGCTCTCGCAGCGAGTAGTGGCGATGATTGGCCTGCGGCCGTTCACTAGAGAGCTCTATCACATCTTTGTGGATGGATGGGGAGCGAGCTACGTCGACGTGGACCGTACACTGCACAGCATCCGCGAGCTGGGTAACGACGGATGGGCGCGTGGCTGGGCGGCAACCGCGCAGCGGTACCTCTGGCTGGCCCGCGAGGCGGAGGCGGCCGGCTTGCGCGCCAGCGGCAGCGCCTTGTACAAGCGGGCGTCGCTCTACTTTCGCATCGCCGACGTGGCCATCGACCTGGACACGCCGCTCAAGCGCGCGCTCTACCGGCAATGCGTCGATGCCTACGCCCGCTTTGCCGCCCTCAACGAGCCGCCCATTGATCGGTTGACGTTTCACCGCCAGGCGGCAAGCGTCGCCGGCTATCTTCATCGACCGCTCGGCGCCGGCAAGGCTCCCTGTGTCATCATCATCCCCGGTCTGGGCAGCGCCAAGGAGCAGCCCGACTTTCCGCCCGAAGTTCTGACGGCGCGCGGGATCGCGGCGTTTCCCCTGGACATTCCCGGTCATGGCGAGGCGTTCCAGGAAACCCGCCTGACCGCGGAAGCCTACCAGGCGGTCAGTGACGCCTTCGACGTGCTGGCTGCTCATCCCGCCATCGACGAGCGACGCATCGCCGTGCTGGGCACCAGCCTGGGCGGGACCGTGGCGCTGAAGGCGGCGAGCGAAGATGATCGCTTCTGCGCCGTGGTGAACATCTCCGGCTTCTATGAGCCGCGCGACTGGTTTGAGGCGTCCGCTCGCTTCGTGGAAGCGGCCCTGAAGTACGTGACCGGCATCGCCGGCGGCCCCGAGGTCCGAGAGCTCGTGGGCACGTTCACCCTGAGAGGCGCGATCGGTCGAATCGGCTGCCCATTACTGACGGTCCACGGCGGCCGTGATTCGCTGATCCCGATCGAGGAGGCGCGTCGAATCCACGCGGAGGCCGTCTGTCCGAACAAGCTCGTCACCTATCCAAGCGGCGACCACGCCCTCTGTAATACTCCAGAGGCTCGCTTTGCGATCCTGGACTGGCTGGCCGAGCAAATGGCACAGACCGCCAGCCAGCCGGTAAGCCTTGCCGGATAGCGCGTCGGGCCGGCAGGAACTCGCGCCGGTCTATGATGATGGCAGGCGCCGCCATTTGCCCGACCAGAGCATGCAGTCGGTAGCAACCATCCAGTGATGAAGGAAGAGGAGCAGGCTCATGCCACGACGCCCCACGCCGCCCTCCGCTGATGATTCCGTTCCCGTTCAGACATCGCGCCGGCGCTTCGCGGACAAGAAGGTGACGGATGGTCGGGTGCGTTCCACCCGCGACGCGACTTCCGAGCAGGAGCCTGAGGACCCGACGAGCCTGGAGTCGGAGACGGACCCTGAGCTGCTCCCCGACATTGTCAGCGCGGAGGACACCGCCGACGAGGCCGACGTACGCGGACCAGCGGCGGCCGGCTCGTCCAACGTCACCGACTCCATTGCCATGTATCTCAACGAGATCGGCGCCGATCCGCTGTTGAACGCTTCCCAGGAAGTGGACCTGGCGCGGCGGGTGCGCGGTGGCGGCCCCGACGCCAGCGGCGCCCGACAACGCCTGGTGCGCTCGAATCTGCGGCTGGTGGTGAGCATCGCCAAGAAGTACGACCATCGCGGCCTCTCCCTGCTGGACCTGATCCAGGAGGGGAACATCGGCCTGATGCGGGCGGTGGAGCGGTTCGACCCCGAAAAGGGCTTCCGATTCTCCACCTATGCCACCTGGTGGATTCGTCAGGCCATCTTGCGGGCGCTGGCCGAGAAGGCGCGGATGATCCGCATCCCCGAGTATATGGTCGACGCCATTTCCCAGTATCAGCGGACGGCGCAGCGGTTTGCCCAACGGACCGGACGGGAACCGTCTCCCGAGGAGATCGCCCGCGAGCTGGACGTTGAGCCACAGCGGGTCCGCGACCTCTTCTCGGCGATTCAGCAGCCGGCATCGCTGGAGATGCCGATCGGCCAGGATGGCGAGAGCACGCTGGGCGAGTACATCCCCGACGAGCGGACGCAGTCGCCCGAGACGGCGGCGGTGGTCGACGTGCTGCGCGCCGAAGTGGAGCACGCGCTAGATGGCCTGGACCCGCGCGAGCGCAACGTCCTGCAGCTCCGCTACGGCCTGGACAGCACGGGCCGTCCGCACACCTTAGAGGAGGTCGCGCGCAAGTTCCGGCTCACCCGCGAGCGCATCCGCCAGATCGAGAGCCGCGCCTTACGCAAGCTCCGCACGCCCGAGCGAGCAAGTAAGCTGAAGGACTTTATGCAGGAGTCGTAGCGCGGCTCGAGCAGACGGAAGCGCCTGACGAGGCTACGATGCTGGGCGTTGGTCCTTCAGATGCTCGAGTATCCACATCCGTGCGAGCGTGGTTGGCCCGATCCCCTTCTCACCGGCCCGCACGCGCAGCTCGTCCAGCGTCTCCTTGTCGAAGCGAATGGTGATCCCCTGGGAGAGGTGCTTGGCGAAACGGACCTTCACCGGCTTGAACTCATCCCAATAGTCGCTCAGATCGTGGGTGTCCCAGAACTCGGCCTCCTCCTCGCGGTTCGCGAACTCAGGAATCGGTTCCTTCGGTTTCAGCCTGGCCATGCTGTCGTTCTCCTTGCTCCACTCCATAGAGCCGGCGTTCCTTTCGGCTAGCCGGCCGCGCCGTGATCGGGTAGTAGGTACCGGCATCTTCAGGGTCCAGCACGACGGCGAGCATTCTGCCGGTCGCGGTCGGGCCAACAAGCATGACCCGCTGCTGATAGCTGCCTCTCACGATGTAGTTGCCGTGACAGACCTGCTCGACCTCCTCCGGCGTAACACCGTGCCGGGCGATGTGTGCGATGTTCCATTCATCCCAGATCAGCCGCCCAATATCGATCATCAACAGCCCAATTGTAACGCATTGCACTACACACTCGCCGGGCGCTTACGTGTGCAGGCAGGCTAATACGTCAATACTGTTGACTTAGGCCGACCTGGCGCATGGTCGCCTCCTGGTAGGGTACGGGGTGCAACAACCATCCGTGCCAGACAGGAGACGGCCATGCCGATGTT
>Ga0207416_1002239_pt1 | contig 21902 bp, 19 predicted proteins | sample PaiPotPPM11metaG_FD_184107 | JGI IMG/M metagenome (GOLD analysis project Ga0207416, IMG submission 184107) | Iron sulfur acid spring bacterial and archeal communities from Banff, Canada, to study Microbial Dark Matter (Phase II) - Paint Pots PPM... ...
TCTCGAGGGCACGGGCTACCTGTGGTACGGTCGTCATGGGGAGGCGCTCCTTGCTCGTGAGGTGGGTCAACCTCATCGTGCGCATGTGTGCCTCCCCGCTGTCATCTCTAAAGTTGATGCGAATTGGGCGAACGCAGGTCGCCCCTACCATCGCTTGACGCATGTTGACAAGGATTTGTGGGGGGCAGAGGCTTTCGCGCTTTCGGATGCAACGGGCTACCTCTCTGGACGCCAGCGAAGGTCGGGTGACCGTGCCGCGCGAGCCTCGTCGAGACGCCCGACGACGGTGACATGTGGAGCGCTGGTAACGAGATCTGGCGACTCCTCCACCTCACGAGCGATTTGCCGCATTGCTGCGACAAAGGCGTCAAGCGTGTCTTTGTTCTCGGTTTCGGTGGGTTCCACCATGAACGCCTCGTCGACGATAAGTGGAAAGTAGACGGTCGGTGGGTGGAAGCCATAATCCATGAGACGTTTGGCAATGTCCAGGGTGCGCACGCCCTTCTTTCGCTGACGCTTGCCCGATAACACAAATTCATGCATGTTCGGCCCGGCGTAGGGCTCTTCGTATAGGTCGTTGAGTTGAGATCGAAGGTAGTTCGCGCTCAGGACGGCGTCGCGACTCACCTGCGTCAAGCCGTCTGACCCCATGCGGCGGATGTAAGTGAAAGCCCGGACAAGCATGCCGAAATTTCCATAGAATGAGCGCACCTTGCCGATGGACCGCGGCCGATCGTATTCCAATACGAACTGCTCGGCACGCTCGCTAACCAACGGGACGGGAAGAAAGGGCGCCAAACGGTCCTTGACCCCAACAGGTCCGGCCCCGGGCCCACCTCCACCGTGCGGCGTCGTAAACGTTTTGTGCAAATTCAGGTGGACGACGTCAAATCCCATATCGCCGGGGCGTGCCACACCCATGATTGCATTCAGATTCGCCCCATCGTAGTACATGAGTCCACCGGCGGCGTGGACGAGGTCCGCCATGTCTTGTACCTGCTCGTCGAATAAACCGAGGGTACTGGGATTCGTCAGCATAAGGGCGGCCGTGCGCTCGTTCACCAGACGTTTTAGCTCTTCCAGGTCGACGCGCCCTCGGCGATCGGAGCGCACGGTAACGAGCTTGCAGCCGACCATGGCCGCGCTCGCCGGGTTAGTTCCGTGGGAGGAATCCGGGGCGATGATCTCGCTGCGCCGATCGCCACGAGAACGATGATAGGCCTGGATCATGAACAGTCCGGTCAGCTCACCGTGTGCCCCCGCGGCCGGCTGGAGGCTAAACGCGTCCATGCCGGCTATCTCGCACAAGGCTTCCTGTAACCGAAACATGAGCTCCAGCGCGCCCTGGACGGTGGCCTCGGGTTGATAGGGGTGGATCGCACGGAAACCGGATCGGGTAACTGCCACCTCATTGACCTTTGGGTTGTACTTCATAGTGCAGGACCCAAGGGGATAGAAGCCTGAGTCGATGCTGTAGTTTCGCTGTGAGAGGTGGGTGAAATGGCGTACCACATCCGGCTCGGACAGCTCCGGAAGTGCAGCCGGCTTTTGGCGGAGGTACGCGGAAGGAATCAACTCCTCCACGGGCCGTTCCGGCACGTCAGGTGCAGGTAGGGAGTATCCCTTGCGGCCTGGGGAGGTCTGTTCGAAGATCACGGGCACCCCGGGGTTGCCACACCCAGAGGGTACCCGGCCTGCTTGGGTGCCCGGCTGACTGTCGCTCACGCCTTCCCTCGTGTTCCGGCTCCCTGCAGCGCTGCCTGCGACCCGGCAGACGCTTGTTCCGGTAGGAGATCGCGCAGTGTTGCCGCCAGATCATCAATTTCCTGGCGTGTCGTCATTTCGGTAAACGCCAGGATAAGATAGTTGTCCAGGCCCGGCGCCGCGCGCGCGAGGTCGTAGCCTCCCACGATGTCGCGGCTCAACAAGAAGCGGTTGACTTCTGTCGCCGGCACGGGCGTCTGTACGGTGAACTCATTGAAAAACGGTGCGTCATAGGCCATGGAGAGCCCGGGAATAGCGCTCACGAGCTGGGCGGCGTAGTGGGCCTTTTGGAGACAGAGGTTCGCCACCTCACGCAAGCCTTCCTTGCCCATCAGGGAGAGGTAGACGGTGGCTGCAAGAGCCATGAGTGCATGGTTGGTGCAGATGTTTGAAGTCGCTTTCTCCCGACGTATGTGTTGCTCACGCGCCTGCAACGTCAAGACATAGCCACGCCGGCCTTGCTTATCGACTGTTGCCCCCGCGATGCGGCCGGGGAGGCGCCGTACCAGATCCGAGCGCGCTGCGATCATTCCCAGGTAGGGACCGCCGTACTGCAAGGGGATTCCAAGTGGCTGACCACACCCTACCGCCAGATCTGCTCCGTACTCTCCGGGCGGCGCCAGAAGCGAAAGAGATATCGGATTTACCACTGCGATGAGAAGCGCACCGTGTGCATGAGCCACATCCGACAGCTGGGCCATCGGTTCGATGGCGCCCCAGAAATTTGGAGACTGGACGATCAATCCGGCAGTCGTGTCGTCCAGCGCCTGCCCAACCGAGGCAGGATCCGAAACCCACGGTTCGTCGATCTCAGTGAGCTCGAACCCCTGTCCGGTCATGTAGGTGCGCAGCACCGCCCGGTATTCGGGATGCACGCCCGTGCCAATAGCGATCTTTCCGCGGCCGGTTTCATTGATCGCCATAGTGCTCGCCTCTACCATGGCCGTGGCAGCGTCATAGAGCGATGCGTTTGATACGTCGAGGCCGGTAAGCTCGGCAATCATCGTCTGGTACTCGTAGATCACCTGCAGGGTGCCCTGGCTAACTTCCGCCTGGTACGGCGTATAGGAGGTGTAAAACTCGGAGCGTCCGGTAACGGCTCCCACCGCACTGGGAATGTAGTGGAGATAGGCGCCGGCGCCGAGAAAGGATGGCCGGTGCTCGAGGTCCTGATTCTTCGACGCCAGGCCGTCGATCAGGCGCAGGACCTCCATCTCGCTCAGCCCGGCCGGAATCTTGGGCGGACCGCTCAACAAATCACGAGGAACGTTGGCAAAGAGATCATCCACCGACTCCACGCCTATGGCCTCGAGCATCTCCTGTCGCTCACCAGGAGTATGGGGAAGATACGACATCAGGCGCGCTCCGTGGTACTTTGCTCGTATCCCGACGCATCGAGCAGTGACTCAAAGTCTGCCAGGTTGTCCGGACGGAGTCTGATTATCCAACCGCGGCCATATGGATCATCGTTGACCAGTCCGGGGTTCTGGTCGAGTTCCTGATTAGTGGCAACGATCTCGCCCGCGACCGGCAGGTAGAGATCAGAGACGGCTTTCACCGACTCGATCTCACCGAACGGATCTCCTTTGGCGAAATGCTTGCCGGTGTCAGGTAGCTGGATATAGACCACGTCGCCGAGCTGATCTGAAGCAAATGCGGTGATCCCGGACACCAGCTCCGCTCCCTCCCGACGCACCCACTCGTCTGATGCCGTGTACCGCAGATCGTCTGGGAAATTTCCAGCCATGCTCATGCTCCCTGTCGTTTATATATCGGTTTTCGAACCAGATGTGCCGGATGTGGCTGGTCGCGAATTTCGATAGTCACCTCGGCGCCTACCCTGGCGCTCTCTGTGCTGACGTAACCAAGTCCGATACCCCGAGCAAAGGTTGGCGAGAACGTCCCGCTGGTAAGCTCCCCCACCTGGTTGGCTTCGGCCTTGATAGGAAAGTGAGCGCGGGGAATCGCTCGATCGAGCATCTCGAGCGCCACCATGCGCCGGCGCACACCCTCGGCCTTCTGGCGCTCAAGCGCGCCGCGACCGACAAAATCCGAGTCCAGAAACTTGACGGTCCACGCGAGCCCGGCTTCCAGCGGCGAGGTCGTTTGATCGATGTCGTTGCCGAACAGCATGTAGCCGGCCTCCAGGCGCAGCGTGTCACGCGCCCCGAGTCCGATGAGCTTCAGACCGTCGGGTTCACCCTCGCGGCGAAGCGCCTGCCAGAGGCCGGGTGCGTCGTCGGCCGCAACGTACAGCTCAAATCCGTCTTCCCCCGTGTAGCCAGTACGCGAAATCACGCTTTTGACACCGGCCACGGGGCCGGCTGCAAAGTGGTAATAGCCAACCGAGTTCAGATCCGTATCTGTGAGGCTCTGCACAAACGCCGACGCCGCCGGGCCTTGCGCGGCGATAAGAGCCACCGAATCGCTCACGTTCTCTACATCAACACCATCGGCAATGTGGTCTTGGATCCATCGCATATCCTTGTCGATGTTGGAGGCATTGACTACCAGCATGAGGTGATCCTGAAATCGGTAGACCAGTAAGTCATCGACGATACCGCCATCTGGGTAGCACATGGGCGTGTAGCGAGCCTGGTGGACATCGAGCGTCGCAATGTCGTTGGTCATGAGACGGTCGACGGCCTGGATCATGTTCTGTCCGGTAACACGGAGCTCTCCCATGTGTGAGAGATCAAACATTCCCATGGACCGGCGAACCGCGCAGTGCTCGTCGATGATACCGGTGTACTGGATGGGCATAAGAAAGCCCGCAAACGGAACGATGCGGGCACCGGCTTTCAGATGCTCTTCGTAGAGCGGCGTCTGTTTCATTCGTGGCTCATTGTATCAGCGACATGAACGTTGAATTACGGTTTCGCGGTAGGTTTCGGGGTCGGAGTTGTAGAAGTTGGCGTGACCGTGGCCGTCGTCGTGAGGGTCGCCCCTGGGGTCGGTGTTGGTGATGGTTGCACCGTCGACTCCACGGGGGTGGGCGTCGGGGTAGGCGTCGGTGTGGGCAGATACGGCGCTCTGGCCGACATCCGGGATACGTCGGACATGGCCCCACATACGGCAACCGACCTCACCGCGATGTCGTAGATTTTGCCGGGTGTGATAGATCCCAGGGTGAACCGCCGGCCGCCGATGATGCCCGCATACATCACACTATCCGGGCGCCCGTGCCTGGTGACCTGCACCTGGTAGCCCCAAGCGCGCGCAGCCGGCTGCCAGGTCCAGGAGATCTCCTGGGCGGTAAGCCTCACCGTGCGAAGGCCGGATATCGGATCCGGCACCGCGCACGGCTGAACGGCCAACGCCATGTTGCCAAAATATCCCCAGGCGCGGTCGAAGTTGGCCCAGTCATACCGCACCCTGCTTCCATTCCAGGGATCATTGCCGATGACACTCTGTCCGTCATACCCGATCAGGAGAATTGTATGTTCGTACGGCACCAAGAAGAATTGCACTCCGCCCGCCCAAGCCAGCCGCGGTACGACGCGCCAGAGGTGGTAGCTAACCCAGGTGACCACCGGCCAGCCGCGGTCAATATACGCCTTGAGCTGTGCGTTTGTGCCGTAGGTGAGCACGTCACTCTGGTAGCCATACCGCAGAAGCGCCTGATGAACCGGTGCGGCGTACACACCATAGTCAATCAACTTGGTTCCCTGACTTCCGTCGGGATTGCCGCGGAATCCCAGATTGGGGTTCACGTTTCTGGGGATCATGGCCATGATCTGATCCTCCAGAATGCTGCCGCGCGTCGCCATACTGGCCGCCGACGATTCACAAGTCAAGCGATGTTTCTGGCGCAAGAGCGGGAATCCGGTCAGAATGCGCGGGCTGGCAGCGACCGGTACGGAGGATGGAAGCGCACCGAAGATGAGAGCCAGGCAAAGAAGGACAGGAAGTCGAAGTAGATGACGCATGGGATAACTCGGCGACCGCCGCTAGGATAACACAGTTGATGGCTATACTCACGTATGGGTCTCTTTGAGAAGTTTCGCGCCTGTCTTGCCGATGAAATTCCGGTGGTGCTCGCTACAGTGATCAGCGGCCCGCAAGCGGTCGGCTCGAAGATGCTGATCAGGGCCGACGGCTCTGCAGAGGGCGGGATTGGCTCGTCCGAGCTGGCCTGTCGCGTCGCCGGCGATGCCATGCGCCTGCTTCGAGAGGAGCAATCAGACACCATATCGCATGAGGTGCCCGAGGGAAGCTTTGACGTGTTCGTCGACGTCTTCCCCGCACCTCGACAGCTGGTTATCGTGGGAGCAACCGACACTGCCATAACGCTTTCTCGCTTCGCCAAGCAGCTGGGATATCGCGTCATCGTCACCGACGCGCGTGCCGCGTTTGCCGATCCCCGGCGGTTTCCCGACGCGGACCAGGTGCTAAAGGGCTGGCCGCAGGATGTCCTGCCCCAATTGCGGCTGGACGACAACACTTTTGTTGTGCTTTTGAGTCACGACCCAAAGTTCGACGAGCCGACTTTCCACCATGTCCTGGCAACTGATGTGCGCTACGTCGGAGCCATAGGCAGTCGTAGAACACAGACGCAAAGGATGGATCGCCTCCGGCAGGAGGGATTCAGCGAGGAACAACTGGAACGCATCTACGGGCCGATCGGGCTGGATCTGGGCGGTCGCCAGACGGAAGAAACCGCGCTGGCAATATTGGCCGAGATTACGGCGGTACGTCACGGAAAAGAAGGCGGCTTCATGCGGAGCAAAGTAGCTATTAGCCATTAGCCTTCAGATGTCAGCTCTCAGCCTTTGTCGTGGCGTCGAACTTCAGTCGTGGCCTAGGAGTTGGATCGTCCAGCGGGATATAACAGGACACGACACTGAATGAAAGGCTGAAGTTGCCGGGTAGCTGCTAATTGCCCACAGCCGCTACGTGCCGGCTGATAACTGATTTCTGATAGCTGATGGCTGCATGAAACCCGTTGCGATTTTTCCGGAAGATGTGACCGTCGAGAACACTGCAGGTCGAGTTCTGTGCCATGACGTCACGTCGGTGGGCGACATTGGGCGTGTCAAGCTTGGCAAAGGCCGGATTGTTCAACCGGAGGACGTTGCTGCGCTTCAGGCATATTCGGGCGAGATCCACCTCATCGAATTCGAATCGGACGACGTACACGAGGACGAGGCGTCGATGCGGCTGGCGCGCGCCGTGGCGGGTGATGGGATCGAGCTCAAGGGTCCGGTCGAAAGTCAGACGCAGCTGCGAGCCACCCACCGGGGGCTGCTAGAGGTGAACTCTGAAGTACTTCGCGAGCTGAACAGCCTGCCCGACGTTTCCGTCTTCACGGCGTACGACGGACAGCCCATCACAGTAGGAAAGGCAGTTGGCGCATCCAAGGTCACTCCATTGGTCGTCTGCGGTGCCGTGTTGCGGCGTGCTGAGGAGATCGCCCGCCGAGATGGACCGGTGGTACGAGTGCATCCGTTTCTGGGTGGCGCCGTGGGAGTGGTGGTGCGTGACCGGCTGAGCGGTAAGACGCGAGAGAAATTTGAGTCTGCAATCTACATGAAGGTCGGATGGTTTGGGTCGTCGGTGGCCGGAATCCGTTATCTGGCAGATGATGTCGAGGCCATTGCAGAGGCCATCGATCGCTTCGTGGTGGACGGTGTTTCCCTTATCCTCGCTGCCGGGGTAAACTCCACCGATCCTCTCGACCTCACGATACAGGCGCTTGATCGCGCGGGAGCACGCACCGAAAAGCGGGGCGTTCCGGCGCATCCCGGCAGCACCTGCTGGCTCGCATATCTAGGCGACGTGCCGGTGTTCGGATTGGCGCTGTGCGGGATGTTCTCAAAGACGACCGTCCTGGATCTTCTCTTGCCTCGATTCCTCGCCGGTCGCGAGGTGCGTGCCGAGCTTCTCTCCACCTTCGGGCATGGGGGATTACTCAGTAAAGAGATGGCCTTTAGATTCCCCGCATACGCAGTAGAAGGCGAATAGGGCAGGCTTGACGGAATCGCCCCGAATTGCGTAAACTTGAGTGCGCCGCGGGGTAGAGCAGTGGCAGCTCGTCGGGCTCATAACCCGGAGGTCGTTGGTTCGAATCCAACCCCCGCTACCACTTCTTGACCTGCTCCGGCAGGTCTTTTTTCATGCAGTAGGAGCCGGTTGGGCCGTGCCAGTCATCACGATCTCTCGCCAATACGGGAGTCTGGGAGACGAGATCGGCAAGGAGATTGCGGAGCGCCTTGGATTGCGCTTTGTAGACCAGGAGATCATCAACGAGGTGGCTCGGCGGCTGGACGTGTCGCCCAAAGCGGCCAGCGCGCCGGATGAGCGGGAAGGCAGCGTAGTTTCGGAGCTGGTGCACACCATGCGAATGCTGTACCCGGCAACGCCCCTACCCCAGCATTCGCAAGAGAACCAGGAGCTCGACGAGGCCGCCTACCTCCAGGTGATTCGAGAGGTCATCTGGGAAGTTGCTCGAACGAACGACGCCGTCATCGTCGGTCGTGGAGGCGCATTCATCCTGCCAAAGCACCCCGACATCCTGCACGTTCTGATGATTGCGCCGTTTGAGGTCCGGGTCGAGCGCATCATGGCCGCGGAGGGACTGACCCAGGAACGCGCGGCGGAACGCGTCAAACACGTGGATGGTAACCGCGGGCGCTACGTGCGGCACTTTTACCACTCCAACTGGGTTGACCTGGCACATTACGACCTGGTGGTCAACACCGGCCACTTCTCACAGATTCGAGCAGCGTCCCTGGTTTGTGCTGCGGTCGCCGCAGAACAGACGCCGTCTCAAGGGCCGAGAGAAGAGACAGACCTATCTGAGTAGACATCCGCGGCACGGTTTCTGCACTGGTAAAGAGCAGGTAATGCGGCTCGGTTATTGAGCTTGTCGAGCATAACTAGCGGGCAGGTCGCCCGGCAGTGGGGAGAACATTGTAGGCCGATTGGCGAGCTCCTCTGACCGAGTCGAATGTGGGGAGAAGAGATGTCACTGCTTCAGTTATTGGGAGAGGAAGAGATACGAGAGGACCACCTCGAAGAGTACTTTGAAGACCTCTACCGGATCGTGTGTGTGAGCGAACGACTGACCTCCGAGATGATCGGTAGTGGGCTTGTCCGAAGCACCTATATTGTCGATTGGGAGCAGCTGGTGCATCTCCTGGAGGACTACGGCGGCTTCGGCGAGGACATCGTGGAGCTCTCGCGCGTCAGCGGCGACGAGGCGCGGATGTGGCGAACGTCGAGAGCGGCTCCAAGGGTCGCGCGGGCATAGGATCCGACGTATAATCGGGCCCCACCCTCAGCCAGTCCAGCTGAAGGATACTCATGCCCGCAAAAGGTTCTCTGTCGGTCATCTGCGGTCCGATGTTTTCGGGCAAGTCGCGGGAATTGATCAGAGTGGTTCATATCGCGGAGATCGCGGGGCAACGAACCGCCCTGTTTAAACCGCGCATCGACACCCGTTACAGCCACACCGATATCGCTTCCCACGACGGCATCCGCAAGCAGGCTCAATCGGTTGATACGGCTCGTGAGATTCTGCCGGTGCTGGCCCGACACACGTCACTGCCGGAAGTGATTGCCATTGACGAAGGGCAGTTCTTCGATCGGGGCATCACCGCCGTCTGCCTCTGGCTGGTAGACCGGGGACGCCGAGTCGTGGTGGCGGGTCTTGATCGAAACTTCCGAGGGGAACCCTTCGGCAGCATGCCCGAGCTTCTGGCATGCGCCGACGAGGTTGTGAAGCTACGAGCTGTGTGCATGCGCTGCAAGGACCCGCGGGTAACCGCGGTTTTGCCTCAGCGCATGATCGATGGACGCCCTGCTCCGTACGATAGCCCGGAGGTCATGGTTGGAGGGGCAGATTTCTATGAGGCGCGGTGCCTGGATTGTCATGAGGTCCCGGGTAAGCCGGACATCAGCACGTTGGTACAGGGCGTACTCGTGGACGAACCGAACCACTCGTTCGCGCCCTGGACGGTGAATCCCGGCGCGGGCTAACTCTAACCCGAAATATTGATACTGCTGGCGAAGTCCCCTCACCCCCCAACCCCCTCTCCCGAATTTCGGGAGAGGGGGAGCATACGAGTCACGCGCGATAGGTGCATCCGACTCTCCCCTCTCTCACGGTGTGGGAGAGGGGCCGGGGGTGAGGGGATTCGGCTCACAGCTCCTTCGGCAGCGTGGCTTCCACCGAACGCTTATCGACTCGCAGCACAAGCCGATGACCCTGCACACCGGCCAGCCAATCGATCGGCACCTCGACGTCGTGACTGAACACGAAGCCTTTCTGGACCACGAATCCGGTCACACGGCGGGTTTCGTCGTCCTCTAAGACATGCCGGACGTGACCAATCTCTCCATCGGTCGCGGCCACCACCGTGTGATCGTCTATGACGACCGCATCGGCCGGCAAGTTCCGCCGGATTTCCATGATAGGGGTGAAGGCGATAGAGGAAATTCCCGCCGCGGCGCCGATGGGCGGCACATCGGGCACATCAATCGGTTCCTGGACCTGATCCGATGAAGTAGTTTCCGGATCGACGTCGGCGGGAGGCGGAGCGACGTTCCGTCCGTAGGCATATCTCGGAAGCTGGTCGAGCTGCTCGCGTGACAGCGTGAGGTATACCGCATCGTCGTCGGCCGAGCTTACATCGTCGGACGGCACGACAATGGCATGTCCGTCCAGGCCGGTTTCTTGCACCACCAGCGAAATTACATGCCGCACATCGGGATCAAGAACAGCGTGGCGCAGCTCTCCGAGCTTGTCACCGTCGGGCCCCCTGACATTACTGTGAATGTGAAAATCCATGCCGTGTTCTCCTCAAATCCATCCTTCCCATAGTAATCGGGCGCACGGGCAGGCTGGTATACTGAGGCGGAGCCGGCATTGAGCCGGCTCTCTTCCGTCCGGGAAGATGCCGATGCGCGATAGGGCAGAAAACGTGCCCACTCGAGCGCCCATGGTGGTTCTTGAGACACGGGCTTCGCGCGGAGAGGTCGCCTAGTCTGGCCTAGGGCGCGGCACTGGAAATGCCGTAAGCGGCAACGCTTCGTGGGTTCGAATCCCACCCTCTCCGCCACATTTTCCCATCGCTCGCTCCCGGTGACAGTAGTTTTGACAGTGGTTCCATGCCCCGCGAGCCCTTGGCAGCCGTTTATGTGCCGCGCCTCGGTCCCGGGTGTTGTCATGTCCCGGCCCCTTCCGACCCATCAGGCCCGTCTACCCTGATGTACCCTCAAGTGCCGCGCCCTGGGAGACGGATGTTCAGGTATGGCGGGGACCTTCCCGCAAGAGACGGCGCTGAGTCAGCTGGCTAGGGCGGTACTGGCGGAACAGCGCGACCAACGGCAAGGGCGGCGGAGCTCCTTTAGGGCAGATACCAGAGCGCTCCTGGAACGGAAGGAGGTCGACAAGAAGTGCCCAACACATTCGCAAAATCGGGGGCACTCATTTGTCCGCGTCACTATTCAGAAAAGCCGTCTCGGGCTTGCTCTCAACACGCCACTACCTCAGCAGACAGAGCACCAGACTTCGGAACTGGGTGTCGGGGGTTCGAATCCCTCCAGGTGCGCCATTGTTCACTCGCGTCCGCTCTCGGACGGAGCGGGGGAGCGATCGACATCCAGTCTCCTAGACTGGTTGCCTCTACGCCTCCTCCAGTATCACGGTGCATACTGGCTCTATGAGTCGGACCAATGTCGATGTCGATGACGAGCTCATTGCACTCGTCATGCGTCGCAACAAGGTGACGACCAAGCGCGAGGCCATTAACCTGGCGCTGCGCGAGCTCGTCGGCCGTGCACTCACGACCGAGGAGGCTCTTGACCTTGAGGGCAGCGGGTGGGAGGGGGATCTCGAGGTGCTGCGAGCGACGCGCCCGACGTCGTGATCCTCGTCGTCTTGGATCGCCCGCTCGATCTCCTCTACTCGAACGACAGGTTTGGATATTCCTCGCCTGGTTGAAGCGGGACCACGTCGCCGACCGCCCGGCGGATCTTCAGCACAACCTCAGCGAGTATCTCGCCGTCCACCTGGCTGCCCAGGGGGCTCGTCACGAAGTCGAGGCCAGCGCTCTACCACCTACCTGGCGTGACGAGCCCGTTCAAAACGCCGCAGAGCCGCAGCTCGCCGCACCCGCTGCCACTCAGCGTATTCCTGTGCGGGTGGAGCGTTGCGCTCATCGGCGCGGTACTGCGCTTCCAGAGCCCGTTCAAGCTCCTCGGCTTGCTGCTGCGTGTATCTAGCTTTGTGCTCTTGGGGCGTCATCTTGCGGGCGCCCGAGTTCTCAGTATCACACAATTATAGGGGCCATATCGGGAGCTTTCGCGAGCCGTCGAAAAGCCTGCGCTTGCTACGAGGCTGCGGGGCGGAGTATGAGATGGAGGGATGAGCGGAGAGTCGGTGGCGGATTACGATACTGAGGTTCAGATTCGGACTGCCGCCTTCGCCTTCCTCAACTCCCTCGTGACTCGACTGGGTGGGATCGTCCGGCTTGAGGATGTATCCCGGTTCGAGTGCATGGGCGAACGCATGTCCCTGCTTGACCCGCAGCGGGGTATACGGAAGCCCCGACAGTTGCTGGCAGCCTTGAGCATACGAACAGTACACTCCCCGGATCCCTACGCTCGACCGTACGCGGACGACATTGGCACGGACGGCTATCTTCGTTACAAGTGGAGAGGCACGGATCCCAGCCACGCCGAGAATCGTGCCTTGAGAGACGCCATGACTCTCAGGTTGCCGCTTATCTGGTTCCAGGGAGTCGGACCAGGGGCGTACGTTCCGATCTACCCCGTTTGGATGGTTGCCGAGGAAGCGTCTCTACACCAATTCGTCGTGGCGCTCGACGCGGCACAGCTAGAGGAATGGGACGATCCTGGCCCGCGGCGAGTGGCTGAGGAGTCCGCGAGATACGAGCCCGAGACCGTGAACCGACGTCTTCACCAGCCAGTCTTTCGTGCTCGCGTGATCCTGGCATATCAGCGCCAGTGCGCGCTCTGCCGCCTGCGCCATGTCGAGCTGCTCGATGCTGCGCACATCAGGGGGGACGCCGAGGGCGGCCAGCCTATCATCCCCAACGGTATTGCCATGTGCAAGATCCATCATGCTGCGTTCGACACAGACATCATCGGGGTTAGGCCGGATTATGTGGTCCAGGTCCGCAAGGACGTCTTGGACGAAACCGACGGTCCCGTCCTTACGCATGCGCTTCAAGGGCTCCACGGTGCGAAGATACATGTGCCAGCTTCCGTAGCGGCGCGGCCGGACCTACAATTTCTCGACGAGCGATATGCGAGGTTCCTGCGGGCCAGCTAAGACGCGCGCTAAGTTAGCGAGTCAGTTGTCGGTCCGCGCTTGCGTCTGCTCTCGCGGCGAATCACCCAACTGAGCAGCTTCCGCTGCAAAACTGCTGCAAAAGACCGCGAACTACGCTGGGCATTGGCGGTTGTCCACGGCACAACGTTGGCGTGTAGACGGGAAATGCGAACCTCGGCGGACCCATCCGAACGCCCTGGACCGAACTTCCGAACTGGGTGTCGGGGGTTCGAATCCCTCCAGGTGCGCCATTCATGTTCCGCGGAATTACGCCAAAAATCGAGGACTTGCCGTACCCTTTGATCGTCATCTCGAACTGAGCGCCTTCGCCGATCGGCTCGTCGCTAAGCATGCAGGCGCTGCGGACAGTCGGATTCCAGACCGGGGAGCTGGCCACGTCGATCACAGTGTGGAAGATTGCCTCGGCAAGTTTGTTGAACGTTCGGGATCGTGTCAAGACCGATATGGTCGCCTCATCAAGGATACGAGTCCACGCTCGCCCAGGCGGCATAGTAGCGATCCACGATGATCCGCGTCTCGTTCGTCGTCTCGGTGTTGGTCACTGTCATCGAAATGCCTCCCTATCGCAGTGTGTTACCCACGCACGTTGCACTACGCGGGTCTGTCCAGCCACTCGGCATGCACCATCGTCTGGTCCAGGACTGCCCTGTGCTCCTTCTTACCTTGTCTGCCATGTGGCGATTGACCGCGCCACCCTGCCGTCCGGTGGCGCCGGTGACGAGCACCTGTCTTGCGGAAGATGCTATTCATGACGGAACCACGCCTCGGCGTTCGCTCGCTCCGAGAACCACGCCGTCGGAAAGATCGCCGGACCCTTGTATCGACAAGAAGGAGAGAAACATGACTGACCGCAAGATCGGAACACGTGAAGAGTGGCTGGCAGCCCGCGAGGAGCTGCTCGCCCGCGAGAAGGAGCACACCAGGCTAGGCGACGAGCTGGCGCGGCAGCGGCGCGATCTGCCGTGGGTCCGGGTCGAGAAGGAGTACCGCTTCGGGACCGACGACGGCACACGCACGCTGGCGCAGCTGTTCGAAGGCCGCAGCCAGCTGCTCGTCTACCACTTCATGTTCGGTCCCGAGTACCAGGCGGGATGCCCCGCCTGCTCGGCCATCGCCGACGGTTTCAACGGCTTCGTCGTCCACCTGGCCAACCACGACGTCACCCTGCGCGCCGTGTCGCGGGCTCCGCTCGCCAAGCTGCAGGCCTACAAGCGGCGGATGGGCTGGAGCTTCCCGTGGGCGTCGTCATTCGAGAGCGACTTCAACTTCGACTTCCAGGCGGCCATCACCGAGGAGCAGCAGCAGACGGGGGCGGTCGAGTACAACTTCCGCACCGTGGACATGCGTCCCGACCCGAATGCCGAAGACGGCCCCGACGCCTCACCGGTGGGCACGGACTTGGCCACCTACTCCCGCCAGATGCCGGGCATGAGCGCCTTCGCCCTCGACGACGGCGTCGTCTACCACACCCACTCCGCCTACGCCCGGGGCCTCGACGGGCTGTGGGGCGCCTACCAGTGGCTCGACCGGGCACCGCTGGGGCGCAACGAAACCGACTTCTGGTGGCGCCGCCACGACGAGTACGACAGCGAGTGACGCGTGCCAATGTAACCGCCACCGGGCTCGCCGCTGCCCGCGCCGGTCCCAGATCGCGGATGTTGCACCGAGGCTTGGGAGCACTGGGGGAAGGAAGAACCGTCACGCACCGCTATGCTGAAGTACTGATGTCAGCGCAAGAGATCGACGCCTACCTGGAGGGGCTAGACGAGCCCAGGCGCAGCACGCTCCAGCAGCTGCGAGAGACGATTCTGGAGATCGTCCCAGACGCCGAGCAGTGCATCTCGTACGGTTTGCCGGCATTCCGCGTGCATGGCAGAGTTGTCGCCGGCTTCGCCGCTTTCAAGAACCACTTGAGCTACCTGCCGCATAGCGGTTCAGTGCTCCCCGAGCTCGGGGATGACTTCGCAGGATATGGAGGCACCAGGGGCTCGTTGCACTTCCCCATCGATCGACCGCTTCCCAAGCCGCTCGTGGAAAAGCTCATCGCTACCCGTCTCAGGCAGATCTCTGAGCGCTAGGCGGCAAGGTAGTCGTTCCGACAAGTCACACGCGACGCACGATCGGCTGTTCAACACCGTCTAGCCGGGTCCTGGGGGTTCCTCAGTTCCGTCTGACCGTCTCAGGCGCATCCTTTCTGCATCGTTTTTCGTCGTTCGCCGGCCTTCGTCGCCGTTCGCTGTCCTTGAGACAGCGAGATTCCCTCTGGATTCAGGCCAAAGGCGAATGTTGACGAACGAGAGCGAACAGGCGGCCACCCCCTTTACGACCAGACTTTGGAACTGGTTGTCAGGCATTCGCAGGTATCCCGACATGAAGCCCGATCCGCTCGGATGGATAGTGCAGGATGCGCATTCCTCAGTCGCACGCCAGGCCAAGCTCGGCCGTGCGAGCGGGGTGGAACGCCTCTGTGCTGGCTCCCGGCTGACAGTAGATTTGAAAGTAAACTCCGCGTGATCGAGGTGATCGACGGACGTCCGCGAACGGATGGCGTCTGTCCATCCCACCAAACATCGGCGTGTGGATGCCCCAGGCGGGCTGGACGGACATTGGCGCATGTTGGCAGAATGTCCGGGTGGCGACTCTGGAAATGCCGTAAGCGGCAACGCTTCGTGGGTTCGAATCCCACCCTCTCCGCCACGTTGCCCTCCGCGTCCAGGCTCGTCGATGCCGGCAGTACATTCGCCGGCTAGATCGTCCGAGAGACAGAGTCCCGGGCTTCGACTGGATAGACACGAGGCGCTCGAACATATATCAGAGGTAATACAATGAACATGTGTAGGAATAGTAACGACGGTATTGCATCGAATGAGGTATTACTTTGAAGTCGTTGGAAACCACCGTGACGCAGAAGGGGCAGGTGACGATTCCCGTAGAAGTGCGGCGTGCCATGGGCTTGACGCCCCGCAGCAGAGTGCGATTCGAGCTGCACGGTGACGTGGTCGTTCTACGGGCCGTTGCGTCGAACTTGCTCGCGGGGTACGGCGCCGTTACCCCGGAGGCGAAACCCGAGGACTTTGCACGCCTGCGCGAGGAGTTCGAGCAGGGAGTTGCAGACGAAGTGGTGAGGGAAAGCTAGCACGAGCAGGTGGTACCAAGGTTCCTGGACACAAATGTCTTTCTCCGCTACTTGACCCGAGACGACCAAGGAAAGGCAGAAAAGGAGATCTACAGTTGGGACACGGACTTTGATAGGATTGAGACCGTCGTTCGTGTAGAACCTGGGGGGAACTTGCCTGCCGCGCAGGACCTTGAGTAGGTGAGCAGGTGGCGGCAGCCACAGGTCGTGGTTGTCGCCGAGCTGTGGCAGAGCATCTCCCGCCGCTGGACATTGTCGCGGAGGTAAATGGCCAGGGCCCACCGACGGATCGCTATCCTTCATCGGCCGGCTCCGCCAGTGCACCCTGTCAAAACCGGCGTGCGAAGCTCGGTAGCGGACGGACGACATGGACCGTCAGCGCGACTCAGCGCGGCGGTGCGAACCTCTGAATACGGTGGTTGCCGGCGTCGGCGACGTAGATGTTGCCCTGGGGGTCGATCGCGATGCCGGAGGGAGACCGGAACTGCCCGGGAGCTGACCCGGTGGTCCCCCACTGCCGGATGAAGGCGCCGTCGCCGGAGAGCTCCTGAATGCGGTTGTTGCCCTTGTCGGCTACATAGACATTTCCCTGCCCGTCCAGCGCCAGTGCGGCAGGAGACTTGAATTCCCTGTGCCTCGATCCGTGCCCGCCCCAGATGCCAAGCACCTGGTCGGTGGGAGAGAGCTTCTGGATGTTGTCGTTCAGATCGTCCACGACGTAAACGTCTCCATGGGAGTCTACGACCACGGCAACCGGGGAGTTAAATTCGTTCGGGCCTGAGCCGGGGGTGCCCCACTGCTTCTCATATGTGCCCCGTGGAGAGAGCTCCACGATGTCGTCGTTGTAGGTGTCCGCTAAGTAGACGTTGCCCCTGGCATCCACGGCGACACCCTTGGGAGCGTCCAATGCGCCTCTGCTATAGCCGGCGATCACGCTCCAGTGGGCCAACAGCTTGCCGCTCGAGGAGAGCTTGAGGACGCCGTTGACCTGGTCCGCCACGTAGACCGTCCCGTGCCGGTCTGTCGCGATGCCCGCGAACTGAAACGGGCCGGAGCCCAGGCCCTGCGGACGCCAGCCGGCAGCCGGAACCCCTCCCGGCGTGAGCTCGTCGATGTGGCTCGCACCGGTGAGGGGGCTATCGGAGACGAAAACTCCAGACGCGTGCCCACCCGCATTGACCAGTGCAAGTCCTGTCGGCTGATTGAAGTGCAGGACCCCTCTGCCGGTTGCGGTCCACCGGGCCAGCGGCCTGCCGTTCGATGAGAGCACCTGAATCCGGTGGTTGCCCTCGTCCGCTACATAGATGCGGCCGTGCGCGTCGACCGCCACGGCCTGGGGGTCCTGCACCTGTCCCGGCCTCGGTCCCTTTCCGACCAGAGTGGCCAGAATCGTGCCGCTCGGCGAGAGCTGCTGAACCGTCCCGTCGACCTGGTCTGCGACGTAAATGTTCCCCTGGGTTTCGACTGCCAATCCTGTCGGGCTTCCCTTCAGGGGCCAGCGGGCAAGCAGGCGGCCACGGGGCGAGAAAACCGCTATGCGGTTGTTGGATCCATCTGCGACGTAGATGTCTCCGCCATTGCCGACGGCCAGGCCATTTGGGAAGCCGAGACCGGTCTGCACCTGGAACAAGACCCTGCCGTCGGCAGAGAGCTTCAGGATGCGGCCCGCACCATTCGCGCTGTCGTCCACGTAGACGTTCCCCTGCCCGTCGACTGCTACACCCAACGGAGATGAGAGCTGTGGACTGGTCCCCCCTCCCCATTGCTTCACGAACACGCCCGTAGGGGAAAGCTCCTGGACGCGGTTGTTACCGGTGTCGGCCACCAAGACGTTCCCCTGCCGATCGATCGCCAGCGCGGCAGGACCGCTGAACTTTCCAGGCCCGGCGCCGGCCGACCCCCAGCGATCCAGCGGCCGGCCGTCGGAGGAGAGCTTCTGGATGAAGTCCCCGGTCTGATCGGCGACGTAGACGTTGCCCTGACCATCGACCGCTACCCCGTCCGGGGCGCTCAGCTTACCGCTCAGGGTCGCCTGCGTTCCCCAGACGGCGCTCGGAGCGCGCAGTTTCGAGGTGCCGGATGACGCGGTCAGGTGGAGCGCGAAGAGGATGACGAATGCGAGGACGACGGTCACGGCGGCTCCGCCCCAGGCCAGCGGATTTCGGGTGAGGCGCTGCGGAAGCCCGCCCCGGCGCACTGCAGCGGTCGCTGCCCTCTCTTCGCCCTCATACACTTCGGGCAACGGAGCCGCGACGGCCGCACCCGCTGCACGCTCCGCCCTCGTCTGTCGGGGCCGGGCCGGCGGCGTCAGCACGCGCAGCAGGGAGCGGCGGGGCGCTTCAGTCCGAGCCAGCGCTCCTGCATCGTCGCTGCTGAGCAGACCTATAGCTTCGCCCATCGCTGTGGCCGACTGGAACCGGTCGCCCGGGTCCTTGGCCAGGGCTTTGAGGATCAACGCCTCCCAGTCTTTGGGGATACCTGGCCGCACCTTGCTGGGCGGGAGGGGCTGCTCATTCACGTGTTTGAATGCCACGGTCAGCGGGTCCGTGCCCTCAAAGGGAGGATGCCCGGTCAGCATCCGGTAGAGCACCACGCCCAGGCTGTACACGTCTGCCCTCCCATCTGCCTTGCGTCCGTCGATCTGCTCGGGCGACGCATACAGCGGTGTCCCGAGCGTCATCCCCGTGCTGGTCATGGTGTGAATGGTCGCTTCGGGCCGCAGGACTCGGGCGATGCCGAAGTCGGTAACTTTGACGCAGTCGCGTTCCAGGACCATGATGTTGTCCGGCTTGACGTCCCGATGGACGATGCCCTTGCGATGAGCAGAGGCGAGGGCCGAGGCGACCTGCTGGGCGATGGTCCTGATGCGTGCCAGATCGAGCTGCTCGGTCCGCAGCACCTCGGCCAGTGAGCCGCCCTCCAGCAGCTCCATGATGATGCAGCTGGCGTGCTCCTGCATGAAGGTGCCGTAGACCTCGACGATGTTGGGATGCTGGAGGGAGGCAAGGACGGCGCCTTCCTGCTCGAAACGCAGCGCCGCATCCGAGCTGGCCTCCTTCGTGGTGAACATGATCTTGGCGGCAACCACCTTGCCGGTGCGCGTGTCCACCGCCTGGAAGACGCGTCCCATGCCGCCGGCTCCAATCTCCCGGATCAGCCGGTAATGTCCGCCCACGGAGCGCAGCATCTCCTCGATGAAGAAGGGAATACCCTTGGTGCGGCGATGGACGAACTCGGTGAACTCCTCGCTCGTTTCCACGTCGCCGACCGTGGCCGCCACCATGGCAGCCGTTCCCTCCGCGGTGAGGCGCCGCACCGTCACTCGCTCCGCCAGCCGCTCGCGCGACAAGTCTCGGATGGTGCGGTCCAGAGCGGGACTGGCGCTCAGCTGGGTGTCGCAGTAGGTGCCGAGAATGAATACTCGACGGCCGCGCGTCTGGCGGGCCAGGTGGGACAGCAGCCTAAGGCTAGCCTCGTCGGCCCAGTGGAGGTCGTCGAAGAGCAACGCGACGGGTCGCTCTTGCGCGATAGCGTTCAGGAAGCCGGTGACGGCGCGGATGACGCGCTGCTGCTCTTCAAGAGCATCGGCAGAGGGATCCGGAGTGGGGGTGGGAACCTCGCCCGGAAGTAGCCCTGCCAGGTGCTGCCAGCGGCGCGGAACCTGAAAGCGGACCGTGGATGGAGCCGCATTGTAGGCCATGGAAAGCGCTTCCAGGAAGGGAAAGAGCGAAACTTCGCGCTCTGGCTCATAGCACCGGCCCGCGGCGATAAGGAAGCCGCCCTGGTGCGCCATACGGGTTGCCTCCTGCGCCAGGCGGGACTTCCCCACACCCCGCGGGCCGGCCAGCAGAAGGAGTTGTCCCGTTCCGCCTGCCGCCGCGTCGACAGCTGCCATGATGGTGGCCAGCTCATCGTCGCGCGCCACGATTGCTCCCGAGGGGAGAGAGCCCACGAATCCACCAATGGGAAGCGCTGTTTCGGCCCAGCTCGGAGCGACATCGGTGGCCGCCGATTGACCCTCCGCGGCCTCACCGCCCGCCACAACCTGTACCACGCCCACCGGGTCAATGAAACCCTTGAGCTCGACCGGTCCCCGGTCGACGTAGGCCAATCCCTCGGTCTTCCTGGCCAGGTAAGCGATGCCCTCGCTGGCCAACACCTCACCGGGGCCAGCCAGGCCACAGAGCCTCGCCGCCAGATTCAGCGCTGCTCCGCGATACCCTGCTTCCAGCGGGATCGCCTCCCCCGCATCCAGGCCGATACCGACGCGGAGGGGCAGATCCGGCTCGGCTGCGGTCGCGGCAGCGAATTGCTTCTGCAGATCAATCGCCGCCCGGAGCGCCGCGCGCGCTGAGGAGAAGACGGCCAGCGCCTCGTCACCGCGCAGCTCGACCACGGCTCCCTCATGCGCCGGCACGATCTCCCGGCACAGACCGGCAAAGCGTGCCGCCAGCCTGGCTGCCGCCTCGTCGCCGCGCTCCGCGGTGAAGCGTGTATAGCCGCGGACATCGGCGATCAGGAAGGTCCGAACCTGGGTCGAGACGGCGGGTGATCTGGAAGCAGCAGTCGGGGCCGCCAATCCTGCTGCTCCCTCCGCCAGCCGCAGCAGCGCGGCGTGTTCCTCGGGCGAGAGATCAAGCGCCTGGGACAACCTCCTAATCGTACCGGGTTGGGGAGATCGTTCGCCGCGCTCCAGGTAGGCGAGACCGCGAGACGTGATCTCAGCGCGCTCGGCCAGCTCCTCCTGGGTCAGGCCGGCACGACGCCGGTATCGCCGCACCATCTCCCCGAACGTCTTCGCCTCGAACGTCGCCACGACTGGTTCCTTCCACATGGAGCCAGGCCCTCACGCTAGCCACAGTCTATGACCAAGACGACTAACCGTCAAGCGGGTGGGGATCGATGGGTGTGCCGCAGAATCTTGGGCGAGAGCCCCATCTCACGTGACGCGATAGCGTCGTACGAGGTGATGCAGCAGCTTCGTGTAGGAGGGACCCAAGCTCTAGGGCGGAGCCGCATGGTAGGGCGGAGCCGCGAAGCAGTGCTCCGCCGCCCCCGGTCTCACCGCTCTCCGGCCTGCCCTGCCCAACGCAGTTCCCACCGCAGCGGATTCTCGCGGATGTAGCGGCGCACGGCATCCAGCTCGCCGTCCTGCCGGATCACGTGGTCGTAGAAGCCCTGCTGCCAGAGCCTGTTGACGAAGCGTGGCCAGCCATGGTCCCAGACGCCATGGGCATAGCGCTTGGTGGTCACCGATTTGTACCGGTGCAGCACATCGGACAACGAGAGCGTCCGGCGCGGATCGTCCTCCAGCACCACGATCGCATGGACGTGATCGGGCATCGCAACCTCAGTGTCGATCTCGACACCCGGATGCAGGGTCAGGAGATCGCGCCACGCCTCCTGGACCATCTCACCGCCCGGGCTCGGGCGCATCCTGCCCGCATCGACCGAGCCGAAGAGCGGTAGCCGGTCCTGGGTACACACCGTGACGAAGTAGTAGCCAGCGGTCAGGTAGTCGTAGCTGGCGAGGCGCGGATGGCGGCGTTGGGGATGGGAGAACATACCGGGCACCACCAAGTATGCCACCGGAGCGGCGGGGCAGCGGAGCGGCGGGGCAGCGGAGCGGCGGGGCACTGCTTCGCGGCCCCGCCCTACAAGTGGCCCCGCCCTACCAGGTGG
>Ga0207416_1002240_pt1 | contig 21896 bp, 27 predicted proteins | sample PaiPotPPM11metaG_FD_184107 | JGI IMG/M metagenome (GOLD analysis project Ga0207416, IMG submission 184107) | Iron sulfur acid spring bacterial and archeal communities from Banff, Canada, to study Microbial Dark Matter (Phase II) - Paint Pots PPM... ...
AGCGCCGCGCGTCCAGGAGCAGATCAATCCGACCTATGCCGCCTCCAGTCCGACCGAAGAAGATTGGTATTGGGGTCGCTTCGCCACCGGCGACGAAGAAGATTATTACTGGCGGCGCCTTTCCGACAACTGGTATCAGAAGGATGTGATTCCGACGAGATACAAAGTTTCAGAATATAATATTTTCTCTCAACCTGGCCCCTCATGCCTGCTTACGCGCCTTGTAGCGCGTCCGAGAGGACATAGGGATGCGCGGTGCGAGCAGGATCATTAGAAAAGGGCCGAAACCACGCATCGAAGGCAAGCGAAGACATGCCGACCAACTGACCAACCACTCCCTCATCAATGCCGTCGTAGGCATCATCGAAGAGGAACAATACGTCGGTGTCTTCAAAATACTCCTCGACAAATGTGTCGAAAGCCTGTTCTGCTGCCGTTTCACCTTCACGCTCTGCAATGAGGCTCTTTGCCTCGTTGATGATGGTCCAGGCCGCGAGTTCCTCGGCGACCGAGGACAGAGGCAACTGGTCCGGTTGCGCGAGTTTCCAGGCAACCGTAATAATACAGATGGCGAACTTTCGGCAGAACAGAGGTGTATAGCGCGGCAGATACCGTGTAGGGAGATGTTCAACGAGCGTTGTCTGAGCAACATCGCCCGGCTCCTGTACCAGCGCAAGATCATCGAAGATACCGTCTATGAGCAACGTGCATCCGTCAGCGAGGGCCTGCTGCTCGCGTGGCGTAAGACTCTCTGAGTATGCCTGTCCGATTGGCATCGCTGTTTCCTTTCTGCTCTTCCAGATATCCGACGTGTTCGTGGCCCATTGGCCGCGATAGCCAACAAGGTTGTCACTTCTCATTCTGACTGCTTTCTGTTCATCTGTCAACGCTGCACCGCGCTGTCGCCGCGCTGTTTTCTCTTTTTTGTCTGTTTGACCGATCTCGCCAGTATTTCAGCACCTCTTACTGTTGTCGCTCGATCTGCAAGGAGTAACCCACCATGAAACCATGTCCGTATTGCAACGCACCCTTTGCTACAGAAGACGCTTCCCAGATCCATCTCGGCCTCGGAACAACCGGGCCTATCTGAGGAGTTGAAAGGAGTATCCCACATGAAAACCTCCATCTTTTTCAAGTCAGCAGAGCATACGCAGCGATTTCTCGCCGCTATGCGGTCAACCGGCAAGATGTACGGCGGGCGGCTCGATCAGGAGTATGGCGCTGCACTGTACATCCTCACCGCCGACCTTGCCACATGGCAGAAGGCGCAAGCGTATGTGGACCGCCACGGCATCGACATTCCCGCCCTGCTGGAAGAAGTCCATTTTTCCGGCGGGTATAGCGTCCTGATCATGCTAGCCGGGAACCTCTTTAACAGCCAGGTGCATATTGACCCGGTGGAGCTGATGCGGCTGGATGACAGCAATTTCACGGTTGCGCTGACCGCGCTGCAAGTGAGGCGTGCCAGCTTGCAGGTAGATGACTTCAAGGCATGAGCGGCAAAGGAGCTTTCGCATGGATCACGAACTCACCCGCCTGCCCGATGGGCAGTTCACCTGTGCGCTCTGCCGCTGGACATGGCAGACGAGGCTACACTCCCCGTGTGTAGGCGTCCCACGCTTCGAGTAAGGCGCGCATGGCTCGACGCGCTCTCCGCTGATCGCGCGTGCTGCGCCAGCTTGCCGCGCTCGACGGCCACATCGCGCCCTATCCTGTGCCTGAGCCTGAAGTGGCGCAAGACGACGCCAGCGCGACGGACGATCACCTGTTCTGAACGCGCACCTGTTTCTATCGTTCTCTCCGGCATCTCTCAGCGGGATGCGGTGTCTTTGCGAAAGCGAGGAAGCGATGCCCTCAGCTTGTTTCGGGCCACTTGGTGGCCTGTGCGCGTTTCTCGGCGCACTTGGACTAATCCTGACCCTCTTTGGCCTCATCGGAACGTTTGCGCTCGGTGATGATGCCTTCAAGAGCATTCATGATTTTCCACCCTTCGTCTGTCTTCCCATTGCAGGAACGATCCTGCTGGTGATCGTCATTCTCCTGGCGGTGATCAACCAGGGCGAGCTTTCGCCCGGATGCCCCGGTCACACGGCCTGGACGGGGAGTATTGTCCTCTTCGATCACCCGTGACTTCGCCGCGCGCGTCCGCACTGCTTCATCGTCGTTTTCACGCATCCCTTCACCGGGATGCTTTGTGCCGTTTCGCCAGTCTCCCGACCGGCGCTCCCTGAAAGGATACATTGATGGACCATGCTCATCGACATCTGCGCCAGCTTTCCGCGCCATCTGAGCGTGACGGCCTCGGCGGCCACAGCGCGTCGTCTCCCGTGCCTGAACCTCTCCCGGCTCCGGACGTTGGGGAGACGGCGGGCGCTCACCCGCTCTCCCTTGCGGCGAAAAGATGGGAAGCAGGGATGCGCTCTCCACCACGGCGGCTGCTCGTCGCTCTGTTCCTGCTGAGCAGCGCCGTGGCCGGGGCGTTGGTGTGGAGCGGACACGCGCCGTTCCCAACGCTGATGATCCTCTCCATTCTGGTCGGGGCGTATTTCCTCATCGTCTCGACGACCATCACGCGCCTCTCCCGGCCGGCGATGGCCTTCACCCTGCTGCTGTGTGGAGGAGCCTGTCTTCTCGTGGATGTGCTGAGCCTGCTCTTTCATCTCGCCGCGCTCGGCAGATGAAAGCCGCGCTCATCGCCAGACCGCTCTCTCGCGCAGTTCCGCGCTGCCTGACGCTCGCGTTGCTCCTGACTCGCGCCATCTCCGGCGCGGTTCTCGTCTCGTGTTTCCCCTCAGCATGTCCTAACGCTCCTCCTGGAGCGCCGTTGCGTCTCGCGCCAGCAACGTGCTGGTTGCTGTTGTTCCCGTGTACTGACCACTGGAAGGAAAACGAACCATGAAATGGTGTGTCTCGTTCCCGGAAGAAGAACTCCTCATCAAACGCCCCTGCTTGCGCAAAGCTTGCGGCGGCAATAAAGCGGCGGCGGCCTTTTTAAGCTACCTGCTCTATCAGGTGAGTATCAGCCAGCAGTATAAAAAGAACGCCGAAAACATCAACCAGCGCAAGGTAGCCTGTGGTGAACGTCCTGATCAAGAAGTCACCTTCAAGGTGTATCGCCGCCAACAGGAAATTGTTGCAGAAATGGATGAAGAGATCAGTGATCGCACGCTGCGCGATACCGCCATCCCACTGCTGGCGGCGCTCGGCTACCTGGAGGTGGATGAAACCGACAAGATCAATGTGTACGCCGTGCATCTCGACGCGGTGCAGGCTGGCATCGATCATCCGCCAGCGATGACGGAACTTTTTCCGTTACTCCACAGGCAAGCGGCGAGCGGACGTGTTTCCGACCGCTACCGGAAAAATTTCCGACGCTTAGCGGAAGGATTTCCGACCGCTACCGGAAAAATTTCCGCTCTCACCGGAACTATTTCCGCTACCAAAACTGGTTCTCGCCACTCTTCTCAGGCGGGTGGAAACCAGTTTTTGGATGCCCCTAAGAATCAAGAGAGAAAGAAAGAAGGAGCAGAAGAAAACGGCTCGTCCCCGTCAGTGGAAGATGCTCCCACCGCTGCTGCTGGTGTTTTCTCTGAACTGGGAACCCTCACCGCCGCTGAGATCGCGCTGGTGCTGGCGCATCGCCAGCAGGGACGTTCTCAGGCAGTCGAGGCTCGCGGGACGGCAGTGCCAGAGCCAGAGGACGCGCCCGCAACAGAAACCGTCGCGCCGCCAGATGAACGCCCCGCGCTAGCCGCGCCGCCTGACGCGAGCGAGTCGCTGCCCATTGCCGACCAGCCGCCTGCTGCGCCAGCCGTCGCGCCACCGGACAGCCGCGCGCCGGGCGAACCACCTCTCACTCCCGAAGCAGCGCTTCCGCTCGCGGCCCCAGCGGGCGACACCCCGCCGACGCACTCGCCTGCGCCCCCGGTCGTCATGGCGCCCGTCGCTGCCAGTCCGCAGGCCCGCGCGACGGGAGAACAGCGTGCCGCTCAGTCGGCTGCTCCTGCGAACCCCGCGGCTGCGTCTGGCCTGGCCGATCTCCCGCAGCCGCAGTCTGCCCTGTCGCCCGCTGCCCTGGTGGCCCTGGTGGAGCAGAAGCTCTCGCGACCCTATGACGCGACAGAACGCCCACGCCAGCTTGCCGCCGCCCACGTGATCATCGCGCGGCACCCATCACTCGATCAGGCAACCTTTGAGCGCGTCTATGATGCCGGAAACGATCCGTGGTGGAAAGCCCACTATGGCGAACTCCATCTCACGCACCTGGCTGCCTACGAGAAACACGGGACGATGCGCTTCAGCCGCCTGCTTGCCCGCTGCACCGCACCCGCGCCACAGGCCGCGCCAAGGCAATCGTCCGTGCCGCTCCTGCCCGCTTTGTCTGTGCGCATCCCGCTGCGGGCAGGCGGCGGCATGACGCTTGCCGATGCCCGCGCTTTGCGCGAGGTGATCGCCTCTGACCGGCGCCTGGATGCTCATTGCATCACGGCCATCGTCACGCTCGACGACGACACCTACGCCGTGCTGGCCGACCGCACCGTCACCGAAACCGTCCGGCAAGTCGCCTTCTACTCAGCGGACGAGTGGCACGCGAAAGCTGCCACCACGGCTTGCGCCTCGGAGTTGTTCGGTCTTACCGGGCGACCGGTCAACATCGCGGCCATGATGCAGGCCGCCCGCGCCGCTGCGCGGCAGGGGGTGCAGGCATGAGTCGGGAAAAACTGTTGCCGCAGAACCTTGAAGCTGAGTGCGGCGTGCTTGGCAGCATCATCATCGATCCCGATGCGCTGGTGCTGGTGGCCGAGTTCCTCTCCCCCGACGATTTCTACCGCGATGCCCATCGCACCATCTACGAGGCGATGCTGCGCCTGTACGAGCGGCATGAGGCGGCGGACTTCCTCACGATCTGCGACGAACTGGGGCGGGGCGGCAAGCTGGAAGCCGTGGGCGGGGCCAGTTCTATCACCTCGCTGATCAATGCCGTGCCAACTTCCGGTAATGCCGGGTATTACGGGCATATCGTCGAGCGCACTTCCATTTTGCGCCGCCTGATCCACGCCGCCGGGCAGATCGCTGCCCTCGCCTACGAGGAGGTCGATGCCGATGCCGCACTGGAACAGGCCGAGCAAACCATTTTCGCCATCAGCCAGCGCGCGCGTTCCCTCGGCGGCTCGCGCTCCCTCGCCAGCCTCGTCGCCGACTACCAGCGCAAGCTGGACCGCGTGCAGGCGGGACAGGACACGCGCGCCGCGCGCGCCACCGGCATCGCTGGCCTGGATCGGCTGCTCGGCGGCTTCAAGCCCGCCGACCTCTACGTGGTGGCCGCGCGCACCAGCATGGGCAAAACCGCCCTGGCGCTTTCTCTGGCGCTGGCCTCGGCGGTGCGCTACGGCAGGCGGGTCGGGATCTTCTCGGTGGAGATGAGCGAGGAACAAATCACCGAACGGCTCCTGTCGCTGGCGTCCGGCATCCCGCTGCATCGCGTCATGGAAGCGGTCGTCGAAGATGGGGAGTGGGATCGCCTGGTGCGGGCGATGAGCGTGCTGTCGGAGACGGTGGTCGAGGTGGATCAAACGGCGGTTCTCACCCCCATGCAGCTGCGCAGCCGCGCCCGGCGTTGGGTGCAGGAACGGGGCATCACGCTCATCGTCGTCGATTACCTGCAACTGCTCGAACCCATCGAGACGCCACAAAACAAGGGCGCAACCCGCACGCAGCTCGTCGATCACCTCTGCCGCAGCTTGAAACTGCTGGCCCGCGAAGTGAACGTTCCTATCCTGCTGCTGGCGCAATTGTCGCGCGCGGTGGAGCAGCGGGCCGACAAACGCCCGCTCCTCTCCGATTTGCGCGAGAGCGGCGGGATTGAACAGACCGCCGACGCGGTGATCTTCATCTACCGCGACGAGGTGTACAACCCGCAGTCGGCGGACCGGGGGCTGGCGGAACTGCTGGTCGCCAAGCACCGCAACGGCCCCACCGGGCAGGTCGTGGTGGCCTTCGATGCCGCCACCGCGCAGTTCCGCGACGTGGGGGACGCGCCGCTCTCGCATTCGTATCACCCCTACGCGCCCGCTCCCGCGTCGCGCGACGACGAACCAGAGGAGTCAGACGATGCCTAACCTCATCCCCACACCATCCACCGCCACGCCGTCTATTGTCCTGCATGGCCGCCGCCCGCGTCTCTCACCCGCGCAGGCGCGCGTGCTGGCGGCGTTGCTCGCCCGGCCAGGGCAACTCGTCGCCGAGAGCGAGTTGCTCCTGCCGGGCGACCGCCGCCGCCTGCTGCGGCTGGTGTCGCGCATCCGCCCGGTGATCGAGCCGCACGGCCTGGCGATTTACCGCGTGCCGCAGCGCGGTTTCGTGCTGCTGGCACCGGCGCAGGAGGGGGAGCCATGAAGCCTTCCCCGGTGCATCCCCTGGAGGACCTCGGCACCATCAACGGCCATCGTCTCCAGGCGGAACCGACGCGGGCGGTGTTCATCGTCGATGGCGAAACGGCCCTCGTCTGTTCTCGCCGCGAATTTGCCCTCGCGCTGCGCTTCCTGCGCGCGCCGGGTGTGGCGCTGCCGGTGGCGACGCTCCTGGACGCGGATAGCGGGACGGCTCCCTCCTCGCTGCGGTTCACGATTGCCGCGCTGCGCCGCATTCTGGCGCCGCTTGGCATCACGATTGTCAGCGTGAAGACCTACGGCTACCTGGCAAGCCCGGACGGCGCCGCACCACCCGCCCAGGCCGCGCACGCCTCGACACGCCGGATGCCAGGAAGATGAAAGGAACCCCTCATGCACGAAGAAGACGTTGCTTCTCTCCCGCTCACCCAGCCTGATCGCTGGTCATGGCCGCAGGACGACATGCAGCCGGTTGCTCGCCCGCCTTTGGATAAGGCGGGCGAGAGCGAGAGCGTGGCCGCGCGCCGTTTTCGCCTGCGCTCATGCCGTCTTTCGCCGCGCGGCACGCGCGCTCTCTGGTTTGCTGAGTGCGTCCGGCGAGCCAGGTGTCCTTCCGGAGAGGCCGCGTTCCACATTGGGAAACGAGCGAAAGAAGGGAGCAACATGGACGAACAGGCAAGAAGACCTCTGTGTGAACGAGAAGATCAGACAAACCAGAGTCAGGAAGAAAGCCCTGGTATGACCGCGTGTTTTCGACAATCCTATGCCGCCTTGCCCCAGGCAATCCAGCAGGTGGCAACGCGCAAAATCGCGCTGCTCACGCAAAATCCGGCGCATCCGTCCTTGAACGTCCACCGCGTCAGGCGGGCGCGTGGCCTGTGGGAATGCGCTATCACCTTCCGCTATCGCTTGCTGTTTGAGCGAGACGGGGCGAGCATCCGGTTGATCGAGATCGGCCCGCACACCATCATCGATCACGTGCATCATCGCAGAAGGTGACGGGCAGCGCCGATCCGCAAAAGAGATCGCCGCTGCCCGTCTTTTTGGCTAACCGGAAAAACACGGGGAATTAGCTCTACAAATCTCCCCTCGATTCCCCTTCTGTTTTGTTGATTTTCCACATCTAACCGGTGCCATCTCAAAACTTGATAGCACAGTGCAACAGGCATCTTACTTTTATACTATCGAAACTATTTCTGGCTTTTAGCCAGAAAGACTATAAATAGTCTTGACATCATAGACAAAGTATGGTACTATTGAATCATGGCTATCCTTGTTTTGTTTGAGCAGACACCGTTTTCAGGAGGATACGATGGCAGGAACGCTGCAAGCACAGGTTGACGACCCCTCAACCTACCGTGCGTTATGGCCGGGGAAAGGGTCTTTCAAAGCCGGAGAGGGTAAGATTGTTGCTCTCTGTGATGACCAGGAGTACGCTCTTGTTCAAGTTGATGGGACAGAGAACCGCATCACAGTCGATTTATGGGCATTCGCTCCGTCTGAGCTGTCGACGAACCGTCTTGCTCTTGGTGATCATGTCAGTTTTGGTGACGATGGAGTCGGCGGCCAACTGGCTGATCCCTCCATTCGTCATTGGATGGTCATTGACGGCTAAATAGGGCCGAGATAAGAACCCTAGATACCAGGGAGAGTGGCTAGCTCTCCCTGGTATCTATTTGTCCCAGGCATCCCCGTATTTCGGGCGTTGGTGCTTCGCAAATCCATGCGTAGAGAGCAGTTTATCCCGGATCGTGCGGAAGGAATAGCCACGTCCTTGCCTGGTTGCAAGCCGCAGCAGCCCGTTTAGCGCCTCGGTGTACGAGTTGGTCACTGGATGATCGAAAAAGGCGAAAATCTCTTCGTGCCAATTGGACATGGCCGTCAGCAAAGGCTGAAAGGCTGCTTGCAACCCAGGAGAAATGCGTGCTTGCCAGTCCTGGTATAACGATTCCGCCTCGGCGCGGCTCTCTGCATTCCAGAGATCGAAAAACGCCTCTTTCAGGTCGTGAGCCATGCCCAGTTCTGGCAAGTTCTTCGTCCAGACCTCCAAGATGAGTTGCTTGGACTCATCCAGATCGGCCTTACGACGCAACAGGATAGAGCGGTCATGCATCAAACCCTTGCGTTGCGCATCAGTTAAACTGGCGCGAATGTTCTTCCGAACTGTTTCCAGAGCATCATTTGCCATGCGTACCACATGGAACCGGTTAGCCGTCTTTTTTTGTGCCAGGCATACCCGCTCGGCCACACGCTCGAAAAGGTCGCCGCCGCCTCATCTACTCCCACAACGCGCGGCGCGTCTCCCGCTCGCGCACAATCGGCCACACCTGCCGCCACACGCGGCCTAGCGGCGTGACCTGCTCCAGGTGCGCCGCCGTCGTCACCTGCACGCGCACCGGCGCAGGCGCGAGTTCCGCCGCGCACGCCTGCCGCACCCGTTCTTCCTGCCCGGCTTCCGGCACGATGAACAGCAGTCTCGGCAGCATCGCGTAGCCATCGGCCGCCCATTCCCGCGACTCCCAGTAGTCGCGGTACGCGCCCATCTTGCCAGCCAGATCGTGCTGGTTCATCGTGCCGCGATCATATTCCAGCCACAGCCGCAGGTGGCGCGGCGTCCCCTGCACCGCGTAGGCCAGGTCCAGTTCGGCGTCGGGCCGCAGGTTGCGCTGGATGCCATGATACAAAAACGTGCGCTCGCAGCCGCGCCCCGTCTCCCACCACGGCACGCTGATGGCCCCGCGTGTGGCCTGGGCTGCGCGGTGAAAAGCCGCCACCACGCCGTACACGCCCGCCAGGTGCGCCGCCTGCCGCTGCATCACGAACTCGTCGCGCGGCTCAAAGGGGGGCGGCGCCGCGTGGGGGACACAGCTGTCGTGGGGGGCGGCGCTGGCGCGGCGGGTCACGCGCTGGAAGTGCCGGATAGGCGCGTCGTGCATGGCGGCGACGTGCCGCCAGCCGCGCTCCGCCAGCTGCCAGCGCCACGCGCTCTCCGGCCCCGGCGACGAAAGCCTGCGTTCGACCAGTCCGAGCCGGGCGAGATCGCGCAGACGCCGCTCGACCGTCGCCTCGTCGAGCGGCTCCGGTCTCGCGGAAAGCGCGCGGCTCACGGCGGCGATTTCCGAGGCACGCATCTGTGGCGCGCGCGCGAGCAGCGTCAGCAGGGCGCGGTCGCGTACCGTTGTCACGGCGGGAAGGTCTGCTGGCCTCGCCTGCGCCCCGGCAAGCCGCGACGGGTCCGCAAGGTCGCAGGCATGGGCGAGGTCTTGCACCGCCGCCAGATGCGCCATGACGCCAGGGGGAAAGGCCGACTCCGGCAACGGCGCAAAGAGGCCGGGGAGCCGGATGCTCGCGCCCGTTACGAGATCGCGCCATCCCCACTGCCAGGGGTTGGCACTCGCGCCCAGGATGGCAATCGCTCCACCCAGCGGCTCCGCGCGCGCATCCCGCGCCGCGTGCCGGGCTGCCCGCCGCCACACCTCAAGCTGGCGGTCGGTTTCCACCAGGATGAGAACAGGCGCAAAGGCCGACGCGGGGAGAGGAAAGCGGTCAAGGCAGCAGCAGCAGCGCCGCGTAGCGCCCGCGCCATCGCCGCCCGCGTGGCGCGACACGCCGGGGGGCGATGGCCACGGCCCGCGCCGGGGACGCGGGCAGCAGAGAATCAGCCTGCCCCTCTGGCAAGGAAGCCGCGTCAGGGGAGAGCGTCTCCGCGCGCGGCGGAACGGCTGGCGCGTCGGTGGCTCCCTCGTCACCGGCCAGCCCCAACGCCTCTGCGGTCAGGTCGAAGACCTCGCACAGTTTGCGCTGGTAATACAGGATCGGCCACGATTCCCGGTGTTCCCAGCGTCTGACGGTGTTCGGACTCGTGTCCAGTTCAGCCGCCAGCTTGTCCTGCGACCAGCCCCGCGCGCGGCGCGCGGCGATGAGCCGGGACGCGAAGGCGGCGGAGGTGGGAGGATGCCCGTCGCGCGGTGACTGCGCCTGCATGGCTTCTGCTCCTGCGCGCCTTAGACCACCAGTGGCTGCGTGGCGGCGGACTCCTCAGAGGCCAGCGCCGGGAAGGCCGCCGCTTCCGGCCCGCGTGCAAGCACGGCGCGCGCCCGCGTCCAGGCCGCCACCTCGCGCCACAGGTCCAGGCGCGTCGCGTCAAAATTGGTGCAATGATGGCTTGGCTGCACGAACAGGGTCAAGGAACGCGCCGCCTCGTAGGCTGCCGCGTCGCGGCGCGGCGTGCGCGTCACATCGACCTCGGCAAAGCCGAGAAAGAGCGGGCAGGAGAGACGCGCCGCCTCGTCCGAAGCGACGCCGGGCAGCATCATCTCCAGCAGGCCGACCGGGATGGGAACCGCCTCGGCGCTATCTGCCGCCACCAGTTCGGGCGGCACGGACGATGAATAGAAGAAGGGGTGCAGCAGGGCATGGGGAAGCGCGAGATAGCCGCGGTCGGCCTGCTTTGCCCACTCCTGGTGCAAAGTGGGCAGATCGCCGTCTATGCCTGGGATGCCGGAGACATTTTCGGCGGCGCTCGGCCAGCCGAGCAGGACGAGCGCGTCAAAGCACGTCTGCGCGGCTTGCGTGTGGACGGCGAGAAACCCGCCCATGCTGTGGCCCACGCCAACCAGGTACAGGCGCTCTGCGTCCACCGGCGCGAGGCCGGAGACCAGCGTGCCGGAGACGAGGCTGGCGCGCAGATCGGCCACGAGTTGCCCGTAGGCCGACGCGTACACGTCGCGCGTGAGGCGCGAGCCATCCACGTCAACCAGGGATGATGCGCCCGTGCCGAGATTGTCGATGACCACGAGGCCGATGCCGCGCGCGGCGAGAAAGCGAGCCATGCTGTAGGCGTCTGGCGGGTAGCCCGGCACCTGCCGGTCGTAGTAGGCCAGGCCCCGGTACGAGCCGCCAGGGATGCAGACCAGCCACAGAGGCGGCTCAGCGGCCCGCTGCGGCGGGAAGACCCAGGCGGCAATCTCCACCGGGCCGAGGTCGGCGAGGATCACCGCGAAGGTGACAGGAAGGGGAAACATCGGGTACTCCTTTGTGCGAACGCGCCGAACACCGCCACGTCGCGCAGCAGGCGGCGCGTTCTCATGGCCTGTTGCGCGGCATCTCTGGCAAGCGTAGCAGAAGTCGAGGCTCTTGTGTGAGAACGGTGTCCTCGCGCAAGCAGGACAGAGATACCCGCGCAGGGAGGACAGAGATACCCGCGCAGGGAGGACACCGTTCTCACACACGCTGCGCGTTTCCCGCTACACTTGCTGGTGGGTGTGATATCAGATGGTGTGCAAGGTCGGATGTGTGTCGCGCACAGCGGGCGCGTGAGGTTCACGCGCCGCGCCGTTTTCTGGGATCGCGACCACGCGCAGCCGGAACCATCACCCCTATCGCGTGTCGCTCCCGCGCGAGAACGCGGGAGACGCGCGGCGAGATGAAAGGAGGGTGTGTGAAGTGCGACTATTTTTGATTGGTCTGTTCGTGGTGCTGAGTTTGCTTTCCCTGGCCGCAGTGGCCTGGTTGGGCGCGGCTCCTTCGGTGGGCATCCCGCTCGCCGGGATTCTTTTCGTGTTCGCGCCGCTCATTGCGTTGGATGGCCTCGCGCGCCAGCGACGGAGCAGGAGGCAGCGCCCATGACGCCGCTCGTGCTGACCGTCGTGCTTGGGTTGGTCGTGGCGCTGTCCTGGGGCAGCGCCGACACGCTGGCGGCAAGGGTGTCGCAGCGCATCGGCACATCTGCCACCACGCTCACCGCGCAGGTCGCGGGCCTGGTGCTTTCGGCGGCAGTCGCGTTGGCGCTTGGTCTGCCTGCCCTCTCGCTGCACGCGCTGGCAATGAGCGTGCTGTGGGGCATCGTGGTGGGCGCAGTGGCGGCAGTCGCCTACTTGACGCTCTACACCGCGCTCTCGCACGGCCCGCTGGCGGTGGCAAGTCCGCTGGTGTCGGCGCAGGGCGGCGTGACGCTCATCCTGGCGATGGTCGTGCTGCGCGAACTGCCGGGCCTGTGGCAAGCACTATTTCTGGCAGTGACCTTCGCCGGTGTGATGCTGGCGGCGGTCAATGGGCGCGAGGCGCGGCAGGTGTCCCCGCGTGCCATGTTCAGTCCGGGCGTGGCTGCGGCTCTCGTGTCGATGCTCTGTTTCGGCGGGTTCGTCTTCGGCCTGGGCGAAGCGGCGCGGCAGACGAACTGGCTCCTCTGTGTGGTGTGGGCGCGCGTCTTCTCGTGCCTGCTGCTGTCCGTCTTCCTGCGCCCGGACGCGGCCCAGAATGCTCTCGCCGCGCCGCGCCGGGGCCTCTGGCTGGCAGGTGCGGCAGTGGTGGGCAGCCTGGACGTGGGCGGCCTGCTCGTTCTCGCACGGGCTACCACCACCGGCTCGCTCGGCGTCGCGGGCATGGTCGCGTCAGCCTATGGCGTGATCCCGCTCGCGGCGGGCATCGTCCTGTTCAAGGAACGCCCGGCGATGAACCAACTGGCGGGTGTGGCGCTGCTCCTATCGGCACTGGTGGGTGTGGCCGCGCCCTCGTCGCCGGTGTCCCGGCTCCTGCTCGTCGTCATCGGCGCGGCTCTGGTCGGCCTCGGCCTCGTCACCCTCGGCGCGCGGTGGCTCAGGCGGCGAGCCGCAGGCGTACCAGCGCCCATCGCGCGGGCGTTCGTTCCCCCAGAGCCATCAGTCGTGCGCAGTCTGCGGGAGTACGTCGCCATCTTCGGCACGCGCGCCGTGCTGCCACCCTCGGTGGTGATCTGCGGCCCGGGGAGCGCCCGTCCGGAGTCGGCGGTCTACCGGGCTGCCTATGAGACGGCGCGGCGACTGGCCGAGGCGGGCTTCGGTCTGGTGACGGGCGATGGCCCTGGCATCATGGCAGCGGGCCATCTCGGCGCGCGGGCGAGCGGCGCGTTCTCTGCCCTGTCCGGCTACCCGGACGGGTGGACAGGCGAGGACGGCGCGACAGGCGCGTTCGAGGTGGTGGCCCGCGTGACGGACGCTGCCCCACGCCTCTTACCGGTCGGCGCGGCGGTGCGCGCGGTGATCGTCTTTCCCGGCGATCTGTCCGCGCTGGATGACCTGCGTGAGACGATACGCGCCATGCAGGCGGGCGATCTGGCCCGCGTTCCTTGCGTCTTGTATGGCAGCGCGTGGTGGCGCGACCTCGTGGCGTGGCTGCGCGTGGCAGCAGGCGCAGCCGACACGCTGGCCCTCGTCCATCTGTGTGACGATCCGGGTGAGATCGTGTCCGTCGTGGCGCGCGCGGCAGCAGAGGTGGTCGGCGACCCGCGCACCGACGCGCTCGCGCCGCGCCTCTCTCGTGAGAAGGAGAACGTATGCAACACCCGCTGAGAAGTCCCGCGTGGCGGGCGCTGGAAGAGGCCGCCCATGCCATCCCGCTGCATGATCACCTGCGCGTCGTGCGCCTGATGCACGAATATGTGGTAGGCATCAGACAGCTGGCGGGACTGCCACCCGTCGTTGCCCTCTTTGGCTCGGCGCGCGCTCATCCCGCGGAGGCTCACTATCAAGCCGCTCAGGAAACGGCGCGGCTGCTTGCAGAGGCGGGAGTCGGCATCATCACCGGCGGCGGCCCTGGCATCATGGAAGCGGGCAACCGGGGCGCGCGGGAGGGCGGCGCGCGCTCCATTGGCTGCCCGATCCAGCTTGCGCGCGAGGAACGTCCCAATGCCTATCTCGATCTCGCGTTGCCCTTTACCTTTTTTGCGCCGCGCAAAGCGGCGTTGCTCTCTGCCCGCGCCTTTGTCGTTTTCCCCGGCGGGCTTGGCACGCTCGACGAACTCTTCGAGGTGCTGGCAGCCATGCAGACGGGCAAACTGACGCGCGTTCCGCTGATCCTCTACGACAGCGCGTTCTGGCGCGGACTGCTGGACTGGCTGCGCGAGACGCTGGTTGAGGCAGGCACGATGGACACGAGCGATCCCGATCTGCTGGTGCTGTGCGACGAGCCGCGCGCGATAGTCGCGAAGGTGCTGGCAGCACTCCACGATCAGCAACAACGTGGAGAAGGGGCGGTCGAGATGCAACCTGGTCCCCGGCGTCGTCTGGTGGAGGTTGCGCCATGACGACGACGGCGCCACCAGCACGCTCGCTGAGCATCGGCATCGGCGTCGGCGCGATTGTGACCAACGACGAACAGCAGGTCTTTCTCGCGCGGCGCGGGCCGCAGGCCCGCAATGAGCAGGGCTTGTGGGCCTGCCCAGGCGGCGCGCTCGCGTTGGGCGAAACCCTGGAGGCGGCCATCCGGCGGGAATACCGGGAAGAGTTCGGCATGGAGATTGAGGTGGTCGCGCAGCTTGCGGCCTTTGACCACCTGTTGCCGGACGGCGAACAGTGGGTCTCGGTTGCCTTCCTGGCCCGGCATGTGGCGGGCGAGCCGCGTATCTATGAACCGGGCAAATGCTCCGACTGCGGCTGGTTCAAGCTGGACGACCTGCCACAGCCGCTCTCGCCGCTCGCAGACGCGCACCTGTCGGCCTATCGCGGCAGGCAGAGCCTCGCGCGCGAAACGAGGCTGCGAACGTGGCAGGACGCACACCGTCTCCGCGCCATCTCGCCCGATGGCTTCCTGGTCGCGTGTGCCGAGGAGCCGTCCGCACCGCGCGTCACCATCATGTTGCTCGGCCTCGATCACGCCATTGCCACGTATGACGGCCACCGGGTTGAGCGCGGGAAACACATCCCGCACATCACGGCCCTCGCGTGGTTGCCGGATAGCATCGGCGTCGCTTCGGGCGCGTCGGATGGTTCGCTGCACGTGTGGGACGCGCGCACAGGAGAGCGGCTGCGGCGGCTTTTGGACCGGGAGGAAGGCGCGCCGGTGCAGTCCCTCGCCTGGGATGGTGCGTGGCTGGTGGCCATGTGCGCAACGACGGTGCGCGAGTGGCGCGTCTGACAAAGGAGAGAGGAAAATCATGACGCAAGAACTCGAACTGGTGATGACCGACGCGGGTGAACCGCGCATTGATAGCCGTCTCGTGGCGACGACACTCGGCATTGAGCATGAGAGTGTGATGAGGACGTTTAGCCTGTATGCCAAAGAATTGGAAGAGCTTGGTATATTCCGATTTGAAATCGGAGTCAAATCCGGCCCTCAAAGAGGGAAACTTCCTCACTATGCCATGCTTAACGAAGATCAAGCCATCTTTGTCGCAACGCTGAGCCGCAATACTCGTCAGGTGGTGGACTTTAAATTGAAGTTGACGAAGGCATTTGCGTCGGCTCGCCACCGGCTTCAAGAGCAGGAAGCACGACAGAATGCAGGGGCGATTCATACTCTCACCGACCTGTTCCGCCCGCGTGTGGTGGAGAATCTCCAGCGTGTCCCCGAAGGGTACTTCTCGGTCATGGGCGAGTTGTTCAAACACCTGTACAACCTGGAAGCCATTATCAACCGTTCGCTTGATGAACACGCGATGATCGAGATTTCTGTGGGAATGCGATGGGCCAAGTATGCGCGCGAAAACCTCGCCGTTCCTGACGCTGACCGGTGCAAATATCCCCACTTCTGCCAGAACGGGCGGATCGAGCAGGTGTGGGCCTCTGCCCTCTGCCACGTCACCACGTTCGATCAGTGGCTGTGGGGGACGTACATTCCGCAGCACTTCCCGGAGTACGTGCAGTATCGGGCAAGGCGCGTCGGTTTGCCTGCACCGCGCGATCAGCTCCGCCTGGCACAGCCGTCTGCGCGTACCTCCGCGTTGCAACTGTCGCTCTCGTGGGAGTAACCAGACACGTCGTACCGCACAAGAAATGGGTGATCGCGCACACCTGAACATGACACAGCTCGTTTTTTGAACCATCGCGTGAGTGTTTCCGAGAAACAAAGGAGATACCGGTTATGAACCATCGTGGTGTTCCTCGTATCCTGAGCAGATGGCTTGTCCCTACTCTCGTTGTCGTCGCTGTTCTGGCGAGCGGTGCTTTCCTCGTCGCTCTGCCTGCTCCCGCGCGCGCGGCGGCACAGACCGGGCTAAGGCCGTCGTCCCTGTGGAGGCGAACGCCCGGCCTGCCACTGCGCAAGGGGGGCAGCACGCCCGGCCTCTCACTCCCTTGTCAGAGCCAGGGGGCGCTGCCGCGCTGCTACACCCCCGCGCAGATCGTGGCGGCGTATGAAGCCACCCCGCTCTTCCGGGCGGGCATTGATGGACGCGGGCAGGCGATCACGATCATTGATGCGAGTTCAGACCCGTCCCTGATCGCCGATCTGCACGCCTTTGACCAGGCGTTCGGACTGCCCGATCCGGGCGTCCATAGAGTGTATCATCCTTTCGTGTTCTGAATGTGTGTGCAGATAACGTTCGTTTTTGTACCTTGCCCTGGTGGAAGTTCGCGATCATGTGCAACAAACCGCAAGCTGAGAAGGTATTCCAGAGAGCGAGCAGGTCAGAGCATGATCACTCATATAATTTCGTACACACAAAATAAAAGGCGAAGGAAATACCTTGACAGCGCGCTTCTCTGTGTGTACAATTTCATCAGAATTTCTTGTACACACGGAAAAGAGATAAAGCGATGGACACTCCGGCAGTGAGACAACGGGGACGTGGGCGTCCAGCGGGCAGCGGCAAACCAGCGTACGAACTGCGCCAGCGCCGGGATTATCGGTTGAAGCCTTCGACGCTGCACCAGATCGAGCAGGGACGGCAGCTGGCGCAGCTCTCTGAAACGGCGTTTGTCGAAGCGGCCATTGCGCACTATAGCGGGTTCTTGACCGAAGAAACCCACGAACTGGATCATCTACAGACGCGCATTCAGGACCTGGAGCGTCACCTGGCTGAGGCGCAGGCGGCGCGTGTGCAGCGGCCAGAGCGAGCGCGGGATCGTCGGGAGCCGGTTGGGCTTGCTCCAGCACGGCCCGTTCCTTCATCGTCTGCGCGTAGACCGACCTATCAGATGTTTCTCAAACACGAGCCGGGGCCCTGTCCGCATTTGCCAGAGGAGTTTGCTTACCTCGACCTGGACCGCAGTATCGAACCCCGGCAATGCCCGATCCATCGCGTCTTTGCGCGCCCCTGCGCCATCGCCATCGCGCGGCAGCAGGTTGAACGTCTCAAACGAGAGGTTCCGGGTATCGTCCTGGTCTGGCTCGACAAAGGCGGAGACGCTCTGGCGACGGATTCCTGGCGCAAGGAACACGGACGGTGGGTCCGGGACGACTGAGCGTGAAAATGTCGTACACACCAAGATATCACCGTGAGAACTGATCAGGAAAAAGAGCAGAACCATCGGGAAACTTTCGTTCCGTCTCGCTGGTGGCATCCTGGTGATCACCACGCTGCGCGAGCAATACCTCTTCACCCGCGAGTAGATCGAGCAATTGTGCGCGTTTCTGAGCGATGTGCCGCCCGCACCGCCGATTATTGAGTCGGCGAGCCGGTTGCCGGAGCAGTCGGTCAACGGCGATACGGCATAGGCAGGGGCCTCGCGACAGGCAGGCTGTTCTGTGAGACCGCCTTTTTCCTAGTCATCATGTCTATATGCTTCCAGAGAAGATTTGCGGAATAGCATCTTGTCTACTTCCGCCTGGTACCAAGTGTTAGTTCTTTTCCTGGACTCGATATTCCGCAAGTTCAGCATAGAAGCATTTAGACATTTGATCGTGATACTGTACAGGAGTGGTACGATGGTCACGTAGGTATGAGCAGGGAAGCCTGTTGTGATGCCAGTGGGAAGGAATGTGTCAATGAAGCAACAACGAACGCCGATTGTCGCGGGCGACATGATCCGGGTGGCTGATCCGACATCAGCGATGGTAGGTTTCACCGGAATTGTTCTAGAAGTCGATGTGATCGACTCACCGGAAGCCCCGTATGTGTGCAACGTCATTTGCGCCTTCCCGATACGCGCCAGCCAGGTGCTTATTTGCGCGTTGCGAGATCGAGCGGATCGATCTGTCGGCTTGAGAGGAGATATTTCTCATGCCAGGGGGGGAATATTGACAAGCAGCTGAAACCTCTCTACACTAGCGCGCATGGATGAACACGAAACACCAATGCCCTCAGCGCCACCAGATAGCCAGGGCGAATCGGCAGCGCCGGTGCGTGAACCGTCGCAACTGGCGGTCGCCTGGATGATCGCGGATCGCCTCGGGGAGACCGAGGCGCAGGCGAGACAGCAGCTGGTGCGAACCGTGCAAACACTTGGGCGCACCCAAGCGCTCGCGCTGCTTGAAGAGACCATGCAGATCGAAACCAGTGGCGGTATGATGCTGCCAGATGGCTCACGCCGTCGCACAATAGGCGGCGTGTTCTTCTGGCTTGTCAGGACGAAAGGCCGTCCAAAGGAGCATCCCTGGCTGAAACATGGGAAGAAGCGACGCCAGAGTGATAGCACGGATGGGGCTGCGCGAGCGTCAGAGACGCGCTCAGCGTTACACCCGACTGAAGCTGTGCCGCCTTTGCCCTGGGCGGAGCGGTTCGCGGCGCTGGCAGAGATCGGGACAGAGAAAGGAAGGGCAACCATCGTGAAAATCACGTTGATCGGGCGTCCAGGCACAATCATTGAGCGGGGCGGCTGTGTTGTCACCACTATGCAGGCCACGAAGGTTCCCAGTTTGCCGAAGGGTCTGCCCACGCCATCAGACGTTGGCACGACCTACACGGTCTACATTGCGAGCAAGCAGTGGCGCAAGAAAGAAGAGGCGATGAAGGACCAGGAAGACGTTCTCATTGTGGAAGGCTTCCCGCAGATCGAGGCCGATACCAACAGCATTGCCGTCTTTGTCTCAAACACGACGACCAAGAAGCTCCAGATGGCGCAACGACCACCAGCAGCCACGAAACAGACGACATGACATCCATTGAGAAGTTGGCATGGAGTTTACATAGTTCGACACACTTGCTACTGACGTTAACGTACCGTTGAACGCTCATGGCTAAAAAACTTACATAGCACTACCCCTTGAAGATGAAGGATGGCAAACATGCAGAATATGCTTCAGATTGTGGCAGATGTGTGCCAGATCGTGAGTACACTGTGGATGCTCATTTTTGGTGGGAAGGCATTTTGGGAAATAAAAATTAAAGTTGGAGTGAAGCAGAGTACGGTAACAAATCTTCTCCTCGCTGCTATTTTGTTTGTGCTTGTTTCGTTTAGGGCTAACTTGATTCCAGTTCCCTGGCATTCTTCGCCGGGGCAAGCAGTAGCGCCAGGAAAAGCTACAGTTACACCATTACAGACACCGACACTTACCCCCTCTTCTGTTGGAAATATAGCGAAAGGGAATGAACTCTACCAGCAAATCATACTGGGCAGACCACCGAGCCACCCTAACAATTTAGATGCACAGAGCGACGATCCGTGGGGAATGAGTAGTTATGCTGGTCAGCAGTATGGCTGTGTGTTTCGAAACGGAGCATATGTTGCCTATGAAAATCATTTGAATTATGTGCAACCGTGTTTTGCAAATAGCTTCGGCTCACTGAAAAATTTTGCCTACGAGGTAACAATGACGGTGACGGGTTCAGGAGGAGGACTCATTTTTCGCGCTGCTGCTACTACGACTGGTCTTCCTAGCTATAACTCAGCGATGTACCGCCTTAGTGTTCGCCCTGCCGATGGGTCATTCAATCTTGTGGTACAGACAAGCAATGCTGGTAACACCAATCGCCCTTGCGACACGGATGGTGATCGGTCTTGCCAAAGTGCCTGGATTCATCAACAAGGATCAAATACGCTGGCAGTAATTGCCCAGGGAAATACACTGTACTACTATATCAATAGTCATTGTGTAGCCCAAATTACTGACACCACACAGTCTTCAGGATTCATCGGAGTCTATGCTGTTGATGCGGGATCAGAAACATCTGCTGCATTCAGTAGTGCAAAAATTTGGTACCTGTGATCTGAGGGAGAAGGTATTTCACAAGGGAGAAGTAGGATACTAGCCTCTTGATAGCTCCCTGCTTGCATTTTTTGCCTTGTAGCCGGTATGATAACTCGTAGGAGAAAGCTCCAGGTAGCAGAAATATAGATCACTACTTGAGCCTTATGCATCTTCTATCATGCTGAAAGGTAAGGATACTATGATTACTTGCTCATCTTGTCACACTGATTCGCCTGATGATTCGCGTTTTTGCCGGAACTGCGGACGGCCACTGAATCAGGCTACAGCTGCTTCTCGCTCGCTTGAATCTTCGCCGGTATCTCCACTACCTTCTTCACAGTCGGAAATAGCACCTCAAAATCCGCCAGTATATCAAAATAGTCTCGTATCACAGGCGGATAAGAGTAAACGAAATCTGCTCATTATTGTATCAATTGTCGTGATTGTTGCTATTGTAGGCTATTTCATCTATCGAGTAACATCACCATCATTGCCAAGTGATGCTCTCACAGCTCTGCAACAGTATGTCGCCAGAAAGTATCCACCCTCAACCACTATCATTGTTCCGTCTTCGTGGCAAGTTTCATCAGCTCAGGAAATTGCTAATCCACAAGCTGTACAAAGTAATGCGAATCAGGCGTGGTGCGTGACAGTCTCTCCCCCTATCGAATATTACGTGAATGAGCCAGCGTTAGGCGCTCCTGACAAGGTTTATCATGATAATTTTCTTGTATGGGAGAGCGGCATAGCATGGTATGCCCATGAACCACTTTCAGGTATTACAGCATTTCGGAATCTTGGCTGTAGCAATGGAGATACAAGTGTAGGCAACCAATGCGCTTCATTGTCGAATGCAGACTGTAAACCATGAAGAAGAGGTATTTGTCGGATACCTCTAGTAAACTCTTGAATAAGATACGACGCAAGGAAGGAGGTACTAGATGTCCTGGAAAGAACTAGAGTGGGAACAAGTGAATGGTTTACCGGAGCCAAAAGTTAAAAATCCACCTCTACGACCCTCAGGTTTGGAAAGTTGGACAAAAGAAAAACTAGTAGAATGGTCTAACCATTATACGGATTCTGTGGACTATTTTAAGCTTTGGCTCGGCCTTGAAGCATTTCTTTGCTTAGTTATATGTGGTCCTATTTTCGCTGCATCAGGTCCATCTGGCCCATCAGGTTCAGTCGGTTGGTCGCTTCTCATTGCTATCACACTCACATCATCATTCATCTGTATTTTTCTCGCAAAACGTACTAATAGGTTACACCAATAGAGTCAAGCATATCTTTCCATATATAAGAGCTGGTTACAAAAGGAGCGTGTACACTATTATGACTCATTAACACCTGATCAACAAAACACCTTTAAGCTCACAAAGAATTATCGCTCCTCTCTGGAAAGTATGTGGCCCTCTCCACGACCAGTTCATGAGCCCTATTACGATCCCTATAGGTTTGACCCACAAAAGATGAAAGAAGCCCAAGAGTATAATGACCCTCCCTACTATGAGCAAGGATACGGAAACCCTGACTAACCGGAGTGAAAGGATGATGCTTGGACTGAACCCCTGAGACCGGACAGTGAACGAAGTCAACTTCTCCGAAATATCGTAAACTGAGACCAAGACAAGGAGAAGAGATGATGCAAAAACGGATGCATACCCGAGAGTTTAAACTGGAGGT
>Ga0207416_1002242_pt1 | contig 21881 bp, 21 predicted proteins | sample PaiPotPPM11metaG_FD_184107 | JGI IMG/M metagenome (GOLD analysis project Ga0207416, IMG submission 184107) | Iron sulfur acid spring bacterial and archeal communities from Banff, Canada, to study Microbial Dark Matter (Phase II) - Paint Pots PPM... ...
TTGTCGCGCTGCGGTTTCGTCCGAGGGAGGTTATTCGTCAGACTGCCTTCCTCATCGTCGATTCGCTGCCGATCGTCTTGCTGACGTCGGGTTTTACCGGGCTTGTCATCTCACTTGAAACGGCGGTCAGCGCGGTGCAGAATGGGTTTGCGTTCGCCATCGGCGGCAGTGTTGCTTATGGTACGGTGCGCGAACTTGGACCGCTGCTCACCGGCATCGTTTTTGCGGGCCGAGCGGGTGCCGCTATCACCGCGCAGCTAGGATCCATGGTCGTCACCGAGCAGATCGAAGCGCTCAAGTCATTCGGCGCAAGCCCAACCAAGGTACTCGTTGTGCCACGCCTGCTCGCGTGCATCATCGGCATGCCGTTGCTGACGGTCTTCGCCGACATCATCGCCGTCTACGGTGGCTACTATATGGCGGCTTTGCGTGCCCACCTCTCGCCGGCGACGTATTGGAACTCCGTAACTATGTATGTTAACTTCGTCGACTTCGAGAAGGGGCTGCTCAAAGCCGCGGTCTTTGGGCTTCTTGTCGCGATGGTCGCGTGCTACGAAGGCTTGCGCACAGAAGGCGGTGCCGACGGCGTCGGCCGCGCAACGACGCAGGCCGTTGTGACCTCGATCTTGCTCGTCTTTGCTTTCAATTTTGCCTTGTCGTTTGTGCTCTTTAAATGACAGCACCAGACGCCGCCAACAATGGCGCCCACCCCCAGCCGCAAGTCTCCGTCAGCTTGCGCAGCGTCGGGCTATCGTATGGACAGAAGATCGTCCTGTCCGATTGCTCGCTCGACTTTAAGCGCGGTGAGGTGACGACGGTCATCGGTTTATCCGGTGCGGGCAAATCGACTATCCTGCGACTCGTTAATGGGTTGCGCCAGCCTTCAAAGGGGCACGTCGTCGTCAACGACGTCGACATTGTAGGTATGAGCGAACGCCAGCTCAATAAGATACGCATGAAGATGGGATTCGCTTTCCAAGCGTCGGCGCTCTTCGACTCGATGTCGGTCTTCGAAAACGTTAGTTTCCCGCTCTACGAACATACTAAACTTAGCCGCGCCGAGATTCGCCAGCGTGTTGAACAGACGCTGGAAAACATTGGCTTGAGTGATGTCGCCCAACGCCTCCCCGCGGAGCTGTCCGGAGGAATGCAAAAGCGGGTGGGATTCGCTCGGGCAATCGTGAATGAGCCTGAAATTATACTCTTTGACGAGCCCACAACGGGGTTGGATCCGATCATGACCAACGTGATTACGGATACGATCAAGTCGATCCAGACGCGCATGAGGCCGACAAGCATCGTCGTTATGCATGACATGCCCGCCGTGTACGCCATCTCCGACAATATCGCTATGCTGTTCGAGGGGACGATCATCGAATCAGCGCCAGCCGCGGAGTTTCGACGCTCCCAGAATCCCATCGTGCAGCAATTCTTACAAGGAAGCGAAGTTGGTCCGATCCCGCTCTAAACCGGCAATCGACCTCTGTAGCAACGGACCTTTAGGTCCGTTTCGAGAGGACACGCCCTAGTGTCAACGGCGTTTAAGGTCGGCGTCTTTGTCATCTTCGGCGTGATAGCCGTGTTCGTCGTGTGGGCGGTGCTCGGCAATTTCTCATTGCATCGAAACTCGTATCAGACCGCCATCCATTTCAAGAACGTCGTGGGCCTGCAGCCCGGAAGCTCCGTTCAAATTGCGGGCGTGGACATCGGCGCGGTCGACGACGTGAAGCTTAATCCCGACCAGACGGCGACCGTCGTTTGCTCGATTGACGGTGACAAAACGCTCTACCGCGGCTCAGTATTTACGGTCGCGCCCACGCTGACCGGCGCACAGTCGACGCTGACGATCATCCCACCGCCGGATCTTGCAACTGCGATTCCCCTGCCGAGGCGCGTCTTGCCCGAAGGCCAGCAACCCGAAGGCCTGACGCCGCCGACCATCGCCGATTTGATGAGCGAGGGGCAGAAGCGGCTTTTGGAACTGGACAAGACGCTTGCTCTGGTCAATAAGGAGCTGCCGGGCATTATTCAAAACTTCAACGGCGTCGCTCAGCACACAAACGCCCTCATCGTGCACGCCGATCAAAACTTCAACCAGCTCGGGCAACAGCTTAACTCTACGATGGGGAGCGTCAGTGGGATAGTGGCGCAGCTCAACGGTCTGCTCGCAGTGAACGGCCGCAATGTTACCCTGATTTCGACGAGCATGCGCCAGCTCATCGCGACGGGCGGTCCGAAGGTAGAGGAACTCATCGCCAACCTCACCACCACGGCGGACAACATGAATAAGACCATGTTGTCCTTGCAGTCGATCACCGCGGACCCCGCTTTGAAAGCAAATCTCATCGAGGCGACGGCCAACCTCAAGGATTCGAGCGAGCAGCTCAAAGGAATCGCCACAGACATCCGAAGCCTGACCGCGGATCCAAAAGTGCAGAGTGAATTACGAGGGACGGTTCATAATCTCGATCAGGCGATCGCCAAAGCAAACGTCATCCTCGGGACTTTTGGGACCGCTCAGGGGGCGTCGGGCCAACCTGTGCCCGCAAGCCAGACCTCACCCGCTCCGGGCGTGACGCCGCAAGGACCACAGACGCAACCTGCGCCCCTACCTCGTAGTGCCGGACCCGGCCGATCGCGCGGCGGCTTTCCCGAACTTGCAAGCGGCGAAGTCCGGTTCAATTGGGGACGCCAACCCTCTGGGCCATCGAGCGACATCAACGTCATCCTGCTGCCGCAGTTTCCCACGCACGTGACGTTCGGCGCCAATGACCTCGGGTACAAGACCACGTACAACTTTCTCGTCAATATGCGCACGACGCCGAATCTCGAATCATCGTTTGGCGTGTTATATTCAAACCTGGGTCTCCGGGAGCGGTGGCACGCCGCCGGGCCATTTGGCGTCGATCTACGGCTGTACGACCCGAAACAGCCGCGCCTCGATCTTTACGGCGATCTGCGCCTCGCGCAGCGGCTACACTTCTTTTACGGGGAGAAATCGCTCTTTGGGCCTGCGTCAACGAGAACGCCGCTGTTCGGACTCGAATTCGGCCGTTACGATTTAACGAGACCTTAAATAACGCTCCACGCTGGAACTGAACCCTCTCACATCGTGTTGTTCTTATAGATTGAGAAATTATGAGCCCGTTTGAAAAAACGCGGCGTACCACGGTGCGCCGCATTCCCCAAAACGCTGTGTACGACAGGGCGACCATCGACGCGATCCTCGATGAAGGGCTGATATGTCACGTCGGCTTTGTCGCCGATGGACTGCCCTACGTCATTCCCATGGGGTATGCGCGGGCTGGCGACAAGCTCTACATTCATGGGTCGGCGGCAAGCCGGTTGCTCACGTCACTCGCGGGCGGCGTCGATGTCTGCGTCAGCGTGGTGTTGCTCGACGGGCTCGTGCTCGCACGGTCTGCGTTCAATCACTCGATGAACTATCGTTCGGTGGTCATATTCGGCAAAGCGGCAGCCGTAGAAGAAGAAGCGGAGAAGGTCGAGGCGCTGCGGTTATTTAGCGAGCACATGATGCCTGGGCGCTGGCGCGAGCTGCGAGACCCCAAGCCAATCGAGCTTAAGGCTACGCTTGTCATGTCGTTGCCCATTGAGGAGGCATCGGCCAAAGTACGGACCGGGCCACCTATCGACGATGAAGAAGATTTGCAGGCGCCGGTGTGGGCCGGAGTTGTACCCCTCGCGCTGCGCAGCGGAGACTTGCGCGCCGACAGCACGGGCATCGAACCGCCCGATTATGTAACGCTCGATCAGCGCTTCTCGGCATCATGACGCGAATAACCCAAACTCGCAAGTCTATCAGTGTTACCGACACCGCAACCTGGGTTGCGATGTACCGTGCGATTGAGTCTGATAGGCCCGACGCGCTCTTTCACGATCCTTACGCGCGCAAACTCGCCGGAGAAGAAGGCGAGGAGTTGCTCAGGCGTATGCCACGGGCCCGACAATATGCAGGGCCTATGATCGTGCGCACAGCGGCCATAGACAATCTTATCAAAGAAGTGATCCAGCGCGACCGGATCGATCTCGTTGTCAACCTTGCTGCCGGTTTGGATGCCCGCCCATACCGTATGGAGTTGCCGCAAAACCTCCAATGGGTCGAAGTCGACTACCCTCGCATGATCGAGGAGAAGTCCAAAGCGCTTGCCGGCGAGACGCCGCATTGCAAGCTCGAGCGTTTTGGTATTGACCTCGCCGACCCAGATTCGCGGCGCGCGCTGCTCCAACGCGTTGGCGCTATGGGCACAAAGGGCCTTGTTATCAGTGAGGGGCTTTTAGTGTACTTGAGCGCAGAGCAAGTGTCAGAGTTGGCGCAAGACCTTGCAGCGCAACCTACGTTCCGGTTCTGGATAACGGATATCGCTGCGCCGCTTATACTGAAAATCATGAAGCGAACCTGGTCGCGACGGTTCACCGCCGATAGCGCTACGTTTCAATTCGCCCCGAAAGAAGGTGCCGCGTTTTTTACACGGTATGGCTGGCAGCTGGAGTGCTACCACTCGACGTTTCTTGATTTATTCCGACTTCACCGCGAGCCGAGCATGGCGTGGCTCTGGCGCCTATTCTATCCACGCTGGGCAAGCCAGGAAGTTAATAGGCGCTCAGGTCCCATGACCGGAACGTTGCTATTGTTTCGTTAGAGACTACTTGATAGAGAGCGCGCTGTTTGTTGTGCGGCGCGCTTTCTTCTATATGTGAGGAGAAGAAGAAGCCGCTACCAGCTCGTGCTGCTCGTTGTGGCGCCGCCCGGACAGAGCGTTGTCAGCGCCGATCGCGCACTTTGGACCGTTTCCTGGTAATCCAGGCGGCTATACGTTGCACTATAGCCCACGTTGTTCCAAACGGAGAGAACGTTTTCAGAGATGAGCGTGTGACCGCGGAAAGGCGCGGTGACGTAGACGTACATGGCCGGATGCCCGCCGCAAATCGTCATCGGCCGTCGTGACCCCTGGGCCCCAGGCAGCCCGCCGGTAACCGCCTTGAGCTGTGAAACATTATCCAATGTCTGCGACGTCGGCTTCACAATGAGCAGAATGTTTTCTCCAAAGTGCGTGTCCGTCGGTCCGCGCCAGATCGAAATGGCACGGTTCCCAAGATTCGTGTGACTGAAGTCTTGCCAGCCGGCGGGCGCCTGAAAAGTGTATAGTTCCGCAGCGTCGGCCAGTCTAAGCCCCACACAGGCCATCACGAGGCTTCCCGCCATGCCCAGAGCACGTTTTAACGACATCGTATTCATCGCTCGACCTCCATTTGATATTATCGGGTCTCAAACTCGCTCAATCACCTTGAATGCATCGTAACTGATTATGTGTGATCCCGTTCAATAGCCAATGTTGTCTTATCGGCTTCTCTCGCTTAGTGATTCCTGGCAAACCCCACCCATAGATCACTCGGTATCGATCTAGCAAAAGAAGCCAGAGCTAAACCGTGGAACGCCACGTCCGCACGACAGGGGTTCGACAGGCTTGCGGGTGACTATAGTTGGTAAACAAGGATTTGGCTAATTTTCTGCCCAATTAGCACAAACCAATATTTGTGCTATTTGATAGAAGAGCGAGGAGAGGTTGGCCAGACGGAAGCCCTTCGCCAAACGGGGCCAGACAGATAAACATAAGCTAGTCAACATCCACACCGGAAGGCCCGATAGGCGGCGCCGGGAGTGGCGACCCGCAGATCCGCTCGTCATTCATTTTATTCAGGAACTTCAGGGTCTAAAAATTGGCGAGCGAACCGTTCGCGAATATTCTCGCGATATCGAGGTTTTCGGCGCCTTTTTGATGGACAGGCCGACGTTTACAGCTGACGGTAAGCCTTTTCGTGGCCCCTTTGGGAGCGAGTTTGCGAATGCAACCGTGTCTTCTGTCAGGCGCTTTTTGATGCACTTACATACACTTGAATATGCGGCGGCTGCGACGCGGCGTAAAATGGCGGTGCTTCGTCGATTTTTCGATTTCCTAAAACGTAATCGAATTCGCGACGATAACCCAGCTCGCGAGATACAGATCATAAGGCTACCAAAGCGACAGCCCAAAGCAATCCCCATCCAAGACGTGATGAGACTTATCGGCACTCGTGTACCAGATCAGCCCGAGCTCCGATGGAGGCGAGATATCGCAATGTTGGAGCTGCTGTATGCGAGCGGCATGCGTCGCGCTGAGTTAGTTGGTATTAGCGTCAGCGACGTCGACTTTACGGACCGACGAATACGCGTGATAGGTAAGGGAAATAATGAGCGCCGGGTATTCTTCAATAAGGCCACAGCGGAAGCGTTGAAGGCGTACTTGAGGGTGCGACCACGTTGCAAAGATGGTGCCTTGTTTGTAAGTCGCCAGGGCCGAAGATTAAGCTACCAGCAAGTCGGCCGCATTTTTGGTACGTATGTTGCCCTTAGCGGGTTAGAGGGAAAAATTACGCCGCACACCATGCGTCACTCGATAGCCACGCACTTGCACAAAAGCGGAGTAGACTTGATGACCATAAAGGATTTCTTAGGTCACGCAAGCATCCAAACTACTCAAATCTACGCCCAGATGGAAGATGAGCACGTGCGGCGCAGCCTCGAAGAGCACCATCCGCGAGACCGACAGGGCAACGTTACATCAACGCTTCGAAAGAGGCTCGCTACCGATGAGTAATGTTTTCCAGCACTCCCTTGAAGAGATAACTGATAGACATGTAAGCGACGATCCCAAACTACTGCAGGATATTTGGCAACTGCAATTGCGATTGAATAGGCGACACTTCGCGCGAGATTGGGTAGACGCGCTTATGCAATCTCACGAGCCCGGCTACAACATGTACGACGCCTACGGATTCGCGATTTTGTGGTCGGCTCTCATCAGAGGCAATATTCTATACGCAGTTTGCGAGATTGGCGAGCACTGTGGTTCAAATTCAAACGTCTCGCACAACAATGGAGTGCTTTCATCACTGAACCGAATCGTAGACTCTCGAGGCGCACCTGTAAGGTGCGAAGCGGACTTTTCTGGTGGCCTAGCCGATAGTGATGGGGGATTTGCCTGGCTTGACCCGATGAGTTTTTCTCGCCATCGTGATCTCGAAACCGAAAGTGGCTTATACCCATGCGAGTACGACGTCGTAACCGTCGCCCCCAACAGGCTCCCACTTGAAGTGGGAGCCACCAGTATTGGTACGAGCTGCGGTCACATCTTTGCTGAAGGCGGCTTGGCAAGATGGCCCTACTGGTCTCCCAGGCTCTTTGTCTTTTGTACGCGTCCCGGTTTTACGGAAGGCTTGCGTGAAAATATTCGCATGGCAAGCATTACGGGCGATGCAGCAACCCGCAGCTAACGAAATCCGATCCGCTCTTTTACATGCGCTTCAACGGGGCACATCCGTCGTGCTTGCGACCGTTTCAGACGACGGCATGCCTTCGACAGCATTTTGCAGTTGGGTTGTCGCCGCGAACCCAGACACGATTGCGCTCGCACTTGATTCACGTAGCACGGCACATCGCAACATTGCCGCCGGCAATGGTCAGGTAGCACTTGAAGTGCTCGCCGACGATATGATTCTTTCGGTGCGGGGCGAAGCGCGCATCGTCAAAGAACAGTTGCGCAGCGTTCCCTTTCCCTGTGCGCTCGTGACTGTCTCAATTGCCGACGTGCGCGATCATGGGGTAGGCGGTGTGATCTTCAAAGCTCCACAATATCTGTTTGCGGACGGCAAAGAGCATCGGGGCGAGGTCGAACGTGCGATTTTTGAAGAGCTCGCCCAGCACGACAAAACGAGAACCTAGTCTAGGCTCGCCTCTTTGCAGTAACGATACCGGAGTCCATGCCTGCCATGCTCAAGCCGCCTGAAAAGCGCGCGTGCTCTGCTTTGATGCAGCGGTCGACGACAACCGCAAGGTCGGCCTCGTCAGCGCGCTTGATCGCTTCCTCATTGACAACGCCATATTGAAGCCATAAGGCCTTGGCACCAACGGCTATCGCTTCTTCTACTAATTGGGGCAGCGCATCAGGGCGCCGAAAGACGTCAACAACATCCGGAACACCATGCTCTGCCACGAGTGCTGCGAGCGTCGGATAGCTTTTCAGGTCGTCCACGGACGAATGCATGGGATTGACCGGCCAAACTTCAAAGCCGTGCGTGCGAAGATAACGCAGCACGAAATAACTCGCTCGCGCTGGATTCTCGCTCGCGCCGACAATCGCGACCGTCTTGGCCCGGTCGAGAAGTTCGCGTCGTTTCGACGGAGTATCGAGGATCATCGTACCCGCGCCGGAGCCTCCGGCTTGCTCGCCGCGGCTAGGCCTTGCTCGAGATCCCAGATCAAGTCGTCCACATCCTCAATTCCCACTGAGAGGCGCACCATGTCAGGAGTAATGCTGGCCGCCGCCATCTCAGCATCGCTCAGCTGCGAATGGGTCGTTGACGCCGGGTGAATGACGAGGCTCTTCGCGTCGCCCATATTGGCCAAATGACTCCACAGCTCCAAGGCTTCGATGAAACGCTCACCTGCAGTTCGCCCGCCCCGCACACCAAAGGTCACGATGCCGCCCGCGCCTTGCGGCAAGTATCGCTGCACGAGTGCGCGGTACGGGCTGGAAGGCAGACCCGGGTACTTGACCCAGGCGACCGCATCGTGTCGTTCGAGAAACTGGGCAATCATGACAGCGTTCTTAACATGAGCTTCCATGCGCACTGCCAGCGTCTCGAGCCCTTGAATGAGCAGCCACGCGTTCATAGGCGAAAGACAGGCACCAATATCGCGCATCACCTCGGAACGAGCGCGTGTAAGAAACGCGTATTCGCCGAACGTGTCTGCAAAACGCACGCCGTGGTAGCTCGGGCTCGGCTCGTTGAGCAACGGATGTTTTCCCGCTCCCCACGGAAAGGTACCGGACTCCACAAGCACGCCGGCGATGGTCGTGCCGTGGCCGCAAATATATTTTGTCGCCGAGTGCACGACGATGTCCGCACCATGCTCTATCGGCCTGCAGAGAAATGGCGTGGCGAATGTGTTGTCGACGATAAGCGGCAACCCAGCCCCATGCGCGACTCTGGCGAGCGCCTGAAGATCGGCGATATTTCCGGACGGGTTGCCGATCGTTTCGACAAACAACGCTTTTGAATTTGGGCGAATCGCAGCCGCCATTGCGTCGGGCTTTCCCTCGGGCACAAAGGTCGTCTCGATGCCCAGACGCCGCAGGCTCACCGTGAATTGCGTTACGGTGCCACCGTAAATATTCGACGACGCCACCAGATGATCGCCGCTCTGGGCCAGCGACAAGATCGCGACGACCTGCGCGGCTTGGCCAGACGATGTCGCCACCGCGCCCATGCCGCCTTCCAAGCTGGCCATCTTTTCCTCGAAGGCAGCAACGGTAGGGTTGGAAATCCGGCTATAAATGTTGCCATATGTGCGGAGTGAAAACAGCTCTTTGGCGTGTTCAATCGAGTCGAACACGAAGCCGGTGGACATATCGATCGGGACGGCGCTCGAACCTGTCGTCGGGTTAGGCGGCGTTCCCGCGTGCAGCGCTCGCGTGCGAAAGCCAAACTTGCGATCCTTGGTCATCGCCCCAGAATACGACGAACGGACCTAAAGGTCCGTTGCTACACGAATCGTCGAGTGCTTAGATCGTGACGCGCACGACTTCTTTAAGGGTTGTCTCGCCCGCGGTGAGACGGCGCAGAGCGTCATCGCGCAAGTCGTTGAAACCCTTTGCGCTCACGTAGTCGAGCATTTGGTTCGAATCTGCGCCGCGAGCGATGAGCCTGCGCAACCCGTCATCGACCGCGATAACCTCATGACAGCCCATGCGACCCGCGTAGCCTGTGTCATGGCAATTGCGGCAACCTTTGCCACGGAACAACGTTGCGGGTGTAACGAGCGGCAGCATCTCCTGAAGAAGCACCGACTCATCTTCTTCTACTTCGTATTCTTCCTTGCAGCGGGTGCAAATTTGGCGCACGAGGCGCTGGCCAACTACGCCGATAAGGGACGACCCGATGAGCGCCGGATCTACGCCGATGTCGACGAGCCGTGTAATCGCCTGCGCCGCGCTGTTTGTGTGCAGCGTTGATAACAAAAGGTGTCCGGTGAGCGCAGCGCGGACGGCGAGGTCGGCAGTCTCGCGATCCCGGATCTCGCCGACGTAGATCACATCTGGGTCCTGCCGCAGCAACGAACGGAGAACGGACGCGAACGTGAGGCCGCGTTTGACGTTAATCTCAACTTGGTTGACGCCGCTTACCCGGTACTCGACCGGATCTTCGATCGTCGTGATGTTGCTGAGCCCGTCGTTGATCTCTTGCAGGCATGCGAAGAGCGTCGTCGACTTGCCGCTACCCGTCGGACCGCAGCACAAAAGCATGCCATACGGCCGCTTGATCAGCGGCGCAAAAATGTCATAGTTGTGATCGCTGAAGCCGATCGCCCTGAGGTTTTTGAAAGCCGGATTTTTCTCAAGCAGACGGATGACAATCTTCTCGCCGTTCACCGTGGGTAACGAGGCGATGCGCAAGTCGGTTTCCCGCTTGAGGTAGCGCATCGAGGCGCGTCCATCTTGGGGAATGTGCCGGATCGTGATGTCCATGCGCGCCATGATCTTGATGCGCGACACCACAGCAGGATAAATCGGCCGCGGAAGCTTGCGCATTTCCTGGAGTACGCCATCGAGACGGAAGCGCACCCGTACCGTGTCGGGATATGGCTCCAAGTGAATGTCACTTGCCTTATACTCTGTTGCCGTACGGAGAATCGACTCCACGAGCGACACGATCGGTGTCGCATCGGACATCTTGCGCAGAGCCTCGAGGTCTTCGATCTCGGAGCCTTCCGGCGCGAGTCCGTCGGCGGTGACGGACGGCAGACCTTGCAGTAGCCGGTCGACGGAATACAGCGTCGTGCCGTGATAGATTTCGTTGATCGCCTTTTCGACGTCTTCGATGAGGGCAAAGCGTATCTCGACTTGGTGTTTGGCGCGCAGCAAAATGAGATCGAGCGTCGGAAGATCGAGCGGGTCAGCCATCGCGACGGTGAGTTTGTCGCCTTCGAGTTTGACCGGCACGATGTAGCCCGTCGTCGCAATGCTAACCGGAATGGTTTCGGATGCGTTCGGATCGGGGCGATTGCGCGATAGGTCGATATACGGCACGCCGAAGATCGCGCTGAGATAGTCCTCGAGCTTCTCATACGACGAAAGGCCGAAGTCGACGATTGCTTCGCGCAACGATCTGCCTTCGTGGAGCCGCGCGAACAAGAGCCTGTCGGTATCGAGCGGCGACAGCTTGTGGGTTTGCTCGATGCGCCGCACGACGCGCATGTAATATGTGTGGTGGGCAGGAGTGAGCGGTTCCGCGCCGGTCGGCCGCGTTTCTTCATCAATCGGTTTGGCAAAAACTTGTTCGCCGTTGGACGGCGAGTAGATAGCCTCAAAGAGGGAGAAACGCTCGCTCGAGCCGAGGTTTTGAAAGTGCACCCCATAGGTCGTCGCGCCATCGGGTCCTGCCTCGCGCCACACGACTTCGATCGGCGCCCGTACTTGCTCGCCGCTGGGGATTGCAATTTGAGCGAGCCCGCGCGTGCCGATTGCGAAATCGGCCAACATCAAAACGCGCATACCGCCGGCGCTGATATCGGAAGCCGTACCTTCGGCCGTCGCGCCTTCGTCTGTGCGGATGTTAAGCGGAAGCTTGACGCGGCGCCGCTGATAACGCCGCTGGGCGCGTTCTTGTTCTCGGGCCGCGCGTTTCAAAAAGTCTTCGCCTCCGGGCGGGCTCTTGGGGTGGACGCGAGGCGTTTATAGTCAACGCTCGCGCGTATCAATCGCTGGGAGTAGATATATGACACCATCGGTTGCAAGGGTGTGACACTCGTACTGCGTTCGGCGAGGCCCATGGCGTGTCCCGCAAATTGTTATGCGAGCGCTCCGACCAGCTCCTTAACAGCCTCGGCGCTCCTAGCCAGCGCTGCCTGCTCGTCTGGGGTCAGCTTGACCTCGATTATGCGTTCCAGGCCCTTGGAGCCGAGTTTGCAGGGCACCCCAACAAAAAGGTCACGGATGCCGAATTCGCCTTGGAGATAGGCCGCGCAAGGCAGTATTTTGTGCTTGTCTTTGAGGATAGCGTCCACCATCTCGGCAATCGACCTCGATGGGGCATAAAACGCACTCCCTGTCTTTAGCAGCTTGACGATCTCGCCGCCCCCGCCCGCCGTTCTCTTGACCAAACGGTCAATGGTCGCCGCGTCCAGCAACTCCGTGATGGGGATCCCTGCAACTGTCGAAAACCGCGGGAGCGGCACCATCTGGTCCCCGTGCCCGCCGAGCACAAAAGCGTGCACGTTGTCCACGCTCACCCCCAATTCAGCGGCGATGAATGTCGAGAATCGGGCCGAGTCTAGCACGCCCGCCATGCCGAGAACGCGCTCGCGTGGAAATCCGCTTTTGCGCCGTGCGACTTCGCACATCGCGTCGAGCGGGTTCGTTACCACGATCAGGATGCAGTTCGGCGACAGCTTCACCGCTTGCTCGGTCGCCTCGCTGACGATCTTGGCGTTCACCTTCAAAAGGTCGTCCCGGCTCATGCCTTCTTTGCGCGGCAAACCTGCGGTGATCACAACGATGTCGGAATTCTCAGTTTGCGAGTAGTCGTTCGCGCCCGTGATCTGCACGTCGCAGCGCTCCACCGGCATCGACTCGAGCAAATCCAGCGCCTTGCCTTGCGGCACGCCCTCGACAACGTCCACCAGAGCGATGTCAGCGAGCTCTTTTGCCGCAATCCAATGCGCGGCCGTGGCGCCGACGTTTCCGGCGCCGACGATGGTCACTTTTTTCCGCATGGCACGCTCCTTGAAAGCGAAATATATGACTTTTCGCGCAGGCTTTTAGCGCTTGCGCTAGAGTGGACCTCTGGCCGATGCGCGAATGGTCATAGAACGAAGCGAGGTAGACAAAGATGACGACTGCGACAAGCAGCACGACGCAGCCCCAGGCTCAGACGGGCCTGCGCGGCGTTATCGTGGGCGATACAAAAATATCGCACGTCGACGGCGAGCGCGGCGTACTCATCTATCGCGGTATCGACATTCACGACCTCGCATACAACTCGACGTTCGAAGAAGTCGCGTACCTGTTGTGGTTCCAGGCTCTGCCGTCATCGGCAAATCTCGAGGCGTTTCGCAGCGAGCTCGCCACGCGCCGCGCCCTGCCGGATCCGCTCCTCAAAATTCTTCGCGAGATTCCCGCCACGGCAACGCCCATGGATGTGTTGCGCACGGCAATCTCCGCGATGGCACTCTTCGACCCTGCGGCAAAGGACATCAGCAACGAGAACCTGGAAAAGTCAAAGCGGCTGACCGCAGTTTTTCCAACCATCATCGCAGCGTTCTACCGCCTCAGCGAGGGCCACGAGCCGATCGCACCGCGAAGCAGCCTCTCAACCGCCGCGAATTTCTTGTATATGTTCGCGGGCAAAGAACCCGATCCGCAAGCCGCCCGGCTACTGGACGCTGCGCTCGTGCTGCATGCTGATCACGGCATGAACGCATCGACCTTCGCCTCGATCGTCACTGCTGCCACCCTCGCCGATCTCTACAGCGCGGTGACGTCTGCGATTGCGACGCTTAAGGGACCGCTGCACGGTGGCGCCAATGAGGGCGTCATCACAAATCTCATTGAAATCGGTTCAATGGATAAGATCGAACCCTGGGTAGCGCAAAAACTTGCCAAGCACGAGAAGATCATGGGCTTTGGGCACCCCGTCTATAAAACGAACGATCCGCGCGCCATTGACCTCAAGAAGATTGCAAAACAAGCCGGAGAGCGGGCGGGGGCAACGAAGTGGGTCGAGATGACCGAGCGCATGGAAAAAGCGGTTTGGGATCAGCGCAAACTGTACGCGAACGTCGATTTGTATAGCGCGTCAATCTACTATACGCTGGGCATCCCGCCGCAGTACTTCACGCCGGTCTTCGCGATGAGCCGCATTGCAGGCTGGTGCGCCCACCTCATCGAGCAATACGCGAACAACAAGCTCATCCGCCCCGGCGAAAACTACGTCGGCCCGCGCGGCATCAAATATGTTCCGCTGGCCGAGCGCGCAGCGGATGTTCCCGTCTGAATACACCCAGGAAGTTAGACAGAACCTTCTTGTCGAAGTCTCGGGCATATTGCAGACGTTCCATGGCCGCGGCGCATGCGCATAAAAATCGCCGTCAAAGAAGACGCTGCTGCACCGCCCAGTTTTGCACCGGCAGATATCGCGCTCTTTCAGGATGGGACCTACGAGCTGACTCTCTGTGAGGAAATCTGAACCCTAGAGCGTCTGCTCCATGACGAACGGGCCGCTGGGCACCGCGCTGCCACCCGGTGGTTCCATACTGAACGCGATAACGTCGCCGCTTTCAACTCGCATTGGGATCGTCGTCTGCATCAGCTCGCCTGGCATGACAGTCGGACCGCGGTGCATTTTTCCTTTGCGCACAAGCCACACCTGATAGACCATTCCTTGCTTTGCCATGGGCATGTCGGCCAGGATCATAGCATGCGGCGCGTTGTTCGGCTGAATCACTTTGCATGGAATCCGCTTGCCGGCCTGGTTGACGCTGAGATCCCACACCTTTGATTGGCGTGTCACGGTCACGCGCGAGTGGAGTTGCTCCGCGCCGACGGGAAAGACGCTGTATGCGTCGATGGCTGGGGCCTCTGCCGGAGCGCGCACGGCTGCGCTCAAAGCAATGCGCCCGAATGTTCCTGACGTCGCCACCGGCACTTGCAACGATGCCATCATCCGCTGCCGTTCTCCCGCGACACCGATAAAAATCCCGGCAACCGCACACGCAGTCGCAAGACCCACCCAGCCAGCGACTCCAGCCCACGATGGCAGCGATCGATGCCAGATGTCGTGCTTTGGCCCACCAGCTTCATGGCCGGTAACGGCACGGCGTAAAATCGCGTCCGCCTGATCGTCGCCTCTTCCCGCAGCAAGAATGCGCGACTTAAGATCCGGAGATGGGTCCATGCTGGCGCACGCAAGCGGCAAGACCGACACCACATGCTTGAGATTCTCAATCTCCTCGCGACACTGCTCGCACGCGGCGACGTGCGTCTCGATCTCGTTCGCTTCTTCTGGGGTCAATGCACCGAGCACGTAGGCTCCCGCACCATCGCTAACGTGCAACTCGTCACTCATGTGCTTGAAGCTCCAATCTCCAGCCCCTCGAGCATCGTCCGCAATTTTTGCAATCCGATGCGCATGCGACCCTTTACCGTTCCGAGCGGCACGCCCATGAGCTCGGCAATCTCAGACTGCGTATAACCTGAGAAATATGCCAGCTCGATGCTCTTTTTCTGCTCGACAGGCAGGCGCTCGAGCGCGCGCCGTATCAGATCGCCGCGAACATTATTCCAGGCCTGCTGCCAAATGCTCGGCTTGGTAGTCTCTTCGCGGCTCTCCGGCAGCTCTTCGTAGGGAATCGTGTTCGAGGACGACGCGCCGCTGCGCAGCCGGTCGATCGACCTGTGATGCACGATCGACATCAGCCAGGTACGCGCCGCTCCTCGCTCACGCTTGTAGGTACCCGCCTGCCGCCACACTGAAAGGAATGCATCCTGTACGACGTCCTCCGCGTTCCCGCGGTCGCCGACAATTCGGTAGGCAAGCGAATACGCAACCTTGCTGTAGCGATCGTAGAGCGCCTCAAGGGCGCTCAGGTCGCGCTGCGCGAGCGCAGCAAGGATTTGATCATCGGTACGGCCGCTCAGCGTCACGTTGTAGCCCTTCTACCCGATAGATTACTACGCATGTCGATAGCAGGCCGGATCAAAGAAAAGAGCTCAAAAACGAGCGCGCATGCTGGGGCGGTAGGATTCGAACCTACGAATGCCAGATCCAAAGTCTGGTGCCTTACCAGCTTGGCGACGCCCCACCAGTTGTTCAAGCCTTGTTCTATCGGACTTTGACGTGTTCCCGCGTTCTAGCATTGCTTGTAGACAAACCAAATTTGCTACCGAATTGCTACCGCTTTTCCGAGACAGCGGCGTTCTGCCCAATAACAACCCGCAGCGCGGTGTCAATTTGTCGAGCAGCTTCGTCCTGCATTGTCGGAGCGACGTGACTGTAGGTATCCATGGTGATCGCGATGCTACTGTGTCCAAGGCATTCCTGAACCACTTTTGGGTGAATGCCTCTCGCTAGCATAGTTGTAGCGGCCGTGTGGCGTAGGCAGTGGAAATGGACGTCACCCATCTTTAGCGACCTCGCGAGCTTCGTGAATGTTTTAGACAAGGCTTCCGGGTCCATGGGCAAGCCATTTGCTTGTGCAACTACCAAATCATGGTCCTCATACTGTGGACCCTTAACTAGTCGCTTCTCAATCTGCTCTGTTCGAAATCTGCGCAGCATGGTTAGCGTCGTGCTCGGGATGCTCACGGTGCGTCTTGACTTATCGGTCTTGGGTAATTTGAACTCGATCCCGTGGCGCCGCTTTTCGAGCGACTCCCGTACCTGAAGTCGTGCGCTCTCGAAGTCAACTGCCGCCCATCTAAGAGCGAGAGCCTCGCCCCTCCGTAAGCCGCAGGTCGCTGACAGGTAAACAGGCACCTCCAGGTCAGTACCCTTGACAGCCAATAGGACGCGACCTAGCTCATCGTCTGTTAGCGCGCGGACGCTGGCCTTCTGCGCTTTTGGCTTCTTCACGGCGTCAGCAGCGTTACGAGAGATGAGCTCGATTTGCATCGCGTGTTTGAGCGCGGCATGGAGCGTGATGTGGCAATACCTCACTACACCTGATGTGACACCTTGCGCCCGCGCCCGATCGTAGAACCCTTGGATATGTTTGGGCCGCAAATCTCGTAAGAGAACGCTCCCGAGCACCGGAGAAACGTTTTCGGATAACCGTTGCGTAGCGTTCGAGGCTTCGCGACTGAACGTGCGAGCTGTGGTGTTCCAGCCAACGCTTAAGGTGCTCGCCGACGGTGAGATTTTTGCTAGCTCCATACATGCCTTCGCGCAGCTCTTGCACGATCCGGTTAGCTTCTTCGTCGGCCTCTTTTTTGGTCCGCACCTTCGGTGGTTGCCCAGGCGGGTTGAGATTAATCCAGCGCCGCTTGCGCTTCCTTCCCTCATCCTTGTCATCAAGGACAAGCCACCACCCTCGCTTGCCCCGCTTTTTCAGATGTCCCCTCATTTTGGGTCCCTCCTCATCAATCTTCGCTCCTTTCAGCGCATACGTCACTCGGGCGCTCTAACTTCAACGCCTAGTGTCGACCCTGCTTGGTCTCTTGCTCTGGCACAATCCTACTACCAGCTCAAAGCGTGGCGCCGCTTGCCAGTGCTTCTGCAAGAGCAGCCCTTGGGATCTTGATGAGCCGGCCGGCTCGCACGATTCGCAGTTTTCCGCGGCGGATTACCTGATATGCTGCGGTGCGACCGATGCCCAATACCTCACACAACTGCTCGACCGTGAGCACCTCCGGAGCATCCTCAAGTCGCATCCGTGACTGTATCATTGCGTGTCACCTCCTCTATGCGCGAACGATGATGTCAGACGACGCTGCGTCTTTTCCGTTCGCGCGTAGTGGTAACATCAAGCACAAAGGAACGGTGACTAGGCTTTGTCGCTAGGAGAAAGGGCCTCTTGACATTCCGCCTACGTCCGCTGACGTCCGCAGATGTGCGCTGCTGCGCAAAGCCGTAGAAAATTAATTTCTAGCTGCGGGACTAAGACAGAGCAAGCGTTATGAGGCGTCAACTCGTTCTCATCAAGAACCAAAGCTGATCTCTCGCTGCCGCCCCTCGCGCTGGAGCTCGCGAATGTGCCACGCGAGGCAAGGCGCTTGAACATCTTGGTGGTGATCGTTGTCAGCGTGCACCCTTAGCCAGATACCGAGCTTGTGCTGCAGGGCAGCGGCTGTCTTCTGATCGGCGCGAATCATCGCCAGTTCGCGGCCATCATCGATGACCACGATTCCCTCACCGTTTGCATTTCGCACCGCTGCCACTAGCCTCCCAGTGTGCTGATGACCTACCACGAGTTTTGCCTCGCGAATTGGCTTGCGGTAGCGCCGAGAAAGATCGTCAAGATCAAGCTCTGGCTGCTGCAGCGCTCCGCCCCGGATCGGGATTCCCATTTCACCGGCCAGAACCGTTGCCTTCTTACGAAATGCATCGGTTTCCTGATAGATAAATGCCCCGTTCCCATTTCTCTCTTGCCAGCGCAAGGCCAGCTTTGATGTAATCGTCGCTCAGATCGTGAAACACTAGTCGTGCGCCTTGATCGCAAAATATCGTCCGACCTTTGTCTACAAAATAAACGCCGGATGCATTGCCGACCGCGGTCAAGCTGCCCACAATTGTATTGAGGATCGGACCTTGGACTTTCGCAATCGATGCGGTCAACAAATGTTTATCGGTTCTCAGATGATTCGCTACACCGCAGCGTAAATGCCCGAGCTCTTCTGCTGCCAACTGGTCGCCGGCTTCCGCCTCGCCCACGAGCCAGGCTCTCCACGCACCTGGACTCTGCCTGCGAAGTTTAGCTCGGAGGTCGCCTCGCTCTTGTCGGATCTTACTACGCAACTCTTCACGCTTGACGCCAGATGCCAGCACCGCGACGGAGTAAAAGAGTTGCCGCTCTGGTGGTCGTCGTAAAGTGCGGATGCGTTGGCGAACTGTTCGTTTTTCTTCACGGAGCTTGGCAAAGCGCTTGCGTTCGCTTTCCCGCTGTTGTTGCCAGAGAACTTCGCGCGTTGACCCTTTCAGATTATGCCACTGCGATCTTGCTTGCTCAAACCGTTTTCTAAGCTCACTTCGACGCGCACGATCGGAGGTTTGCAGAGTCGGCGCTTCCACTTCTGAACGGTATGACTTGCCGAGTCTATAGCCGGGCGCGCCCGGGGACCCCCAAAAAGGTCCCAGGCGCGCCTCTAGTTTTGTGCGTGACGCGAAGCGGCCTAGATGGCTCGCCTTTGCGTGCAAGTTCTCTGGCTCAGTTAAGTCAACGATCACCGCACCACTACCTTTGATTCTGTACTCGAGATTGTACGCGCCGAGTGTTCGGTGAACTCCTTGCCAGCTGGGATCGTGTTGTTCCAGTAGTCGTTTGATACTTTGGGCTGGTCCCTTTCCCAACCAGCTTTGGAAACTTTCTTGGCCGTTCCAAGCCTCGAAGTTTCTCGCTTTCGTGCTTGGTGCGGCCGGCAGATCGTCTGACCACTCTCGCCTTTGACTCACAACCTGCGGCTCGTTGCCGTCCGCGACCTGGACGCGGTGTGGTCCTCTGTCGTGCGTCCAACCCTGGCTGATCTCTATCTCTCGGCAGGTTCGATCCAACACCAGCCAGTCTCGGAATATGGGAACTGCTTTGTAAGTTTCGGGATTCACTCGGTTGACGGCAACGTGCGCGTGGATGTCAGGTGTATTGCGATGGACGGCTGCAACCCACTGGTTCTGGTGCATTCGTAAGGCAATGAGCGTTGCTGTTACCGCGTCAAATGCTTGAGTATCTGACGGATTCTCGCCCGCTCTCCAACTCAGGATGTAGTGATAGACGGGATCTTTTGCACGCGAAAATGACGCGACTTGCTGCATTTCCTCCGCAGCAGTTTCCACCGACCAGACTTCCGGCGAATGTGTTACTGCCGCAGCGTCCTTGCTGATGTAACCAGTGAGTGCGGCAAAGCTGCTCTTCTCGCTCACTCGTCTTATGGGAACTTTCGCTAACATTTTCGTTTCCTAAGACTGAAACCACGCGACATGAGCTGCGAGAAGACGAAGTCGCCGAGCAGCTTGCAATATCTAATGCGTTTGTATAGCAGCCGGCGGAGCCGGTCTGTATATACAAACGCCTACCCTGTCCCCAACCCCTCTCGCGGTGCCTGCTTATATCAGGCCGACACTCGACTGCGTCAAGTGCCCATGCGAAGGAAGCAGAGGTCGCGTGCTAACTACAAAGAAATTTGCACCGGCCCGAGTGCAACAAATCGCCGAAAGCGTTCGCCCCGGCGCGTGAACGCGACTGGGCGAGTCGAAAAATCACAGGGCGAGCTGGCCTAAAAAACCACCCACGATCAAGGCAATAACATAGCCACGACGCTCGCGCAACAGTACCTTTACGACAATGCGTCACCGCAATCGGAGCACCAAAAGAGCTGGACGGTCGTTCAAGACCTTCTGGCTAGTGTGGAAGGGTCGGAGCCACTTTTACCTTGACGGTTTCCGAATGATTCCCAGAAGCACAAACCTATGAGCGACGTTGTCCATGATAAGGAAGAGAAATGGATGGTCCATGGTCATCACAAAAGGCGCCTCGCGTGTGGCCGGAGCCGCAAGCCCGATGCCCATGACAGTCACCGCCGATGCAATCGTTCCGTATTCGTTAACATCTATATAAGCATCGTGCTTGATGAGGTCAATAGGGAAGCTGCGCGAGACGAATATCTTGTCGAAATCAGCATCCGGCGAGAATGCTCTAGTGATCCCAAGTGTGCGTAGAGCTGGGATTAGGTCGATGTTGTACTGAATCTTGAACGTCGGGAGCTCCACCCTGCCTTGCCGTCTTTCAAGGCTCCGAATATAGCTATCCAACTCATCATAGTCGACCTTCTGCAAAAATTCATCTACGGTGGACCGCATCGGTAAAAAGACGAACATGCTATAACGCCGTCCAGAATACGACAGTTCAACGACTTTAAGCGAGGTTGACTCAAAATAATTGAACTGACCGCCCTCCCGCATCATCCGTACCGGCTCCTCGACACCGTTTGAAGTTGTGAACGGTCCGTTATGCGTTTGTGATGGGGCAAAAGGTGCAGCCCACTTGCCTAGGAAGAGACTTGCGCTGGTCAATAGCATCTTGGTACCAGGGGTCAGTTGCACCGGACTCTTTATGGTCTTGTATGTACTGGCGCTAATCCACTCGTTGATTCTCCCGACATCTCGTTCTTTCGAGAAATCGACCCGGTTAATCTCTGCTTCGTAGTCGCGCTCGGCCGTCCGAACAAATGATGGCTTGATATTGACCCTAGACATTATCCAAATCGCATTGGAATTCACAAGCGAGCTTTCACTATCTGTTCTGGCTAGGACAGTTCGATTTGCCTCAGCAAGCTCAGCATCCGACAAATCTTCGATTCCCAGCGTCCTAACGATTTGCGCTTTCGTTATCCCTTCGGCTCCACTGGCAATCAAGCTAAGCAAAGTCGTCACGCCGACTGGCGAATAGACAACATTCTCCCCCGATGGCTGCGACTGAGTCTCACGAAGCAATGAAAGCGCAAACCGGTTGCTCGCGGTGGCTACGCTTGACTTAGTTGCGTTGCTCGTCGGAGGGTTAGTGATCGGTCGGCCCAGTAACGTCGCAGCCTGCTCAGCTGATGTTGTCGCTTGGGTTCCAGTCTTCGCGCATCCGACCAGGAGGAACACCATAACCGCAGCGTAGAGGCTGCTCCTCATTGGTTTCCCGTTACGGCGAGTATCTTGCCAGTATGGGCATCCACGACCACTTGAGTGTTTCCGTCAACAGTAAAGAACCAAGCAGATACGGCCCCCGCGGAGGAGCTAACGTTGTACGGGGGTGCCCAAAGACCGCTGCGATAGCCGGTAATAGTTGATGCCAACGGAATGACCTGAGAAGCTGAGTGTGCGTCTATAGATTGACTTCCCGCGCCGTCAATGTTCATGGGTGAACCTATTGTGCGCCACAGACGATAGGCGAGGGTCTGAGCCCCGTTCTTAGGCCAGAGATAACTGTGGGGTGAGGTTGGTTTGGTCGTGTCCCCAATTTTACTCCGCAGCATCTCCAGAAATGGCGGCTTGGAAAGACATATTCGTGGCTCGTCGAGCGAACTCTTCGGGAGCGAGATTTCCCAGCGAGCTGTGCGGATGATTCG
>Ga0207416_1002243_pt1 | contig 21863 bp, 25 predicted proteins | sample PaiPotPPM11metaG_FD_184107 | JGI IMG/M metagenome (GOLD analysis project Ga0207416, IMG submission 184107) | Iron sulfur acid spring bacterial and archeal communities from Banff, Canada, to study Microbial Dark Matter (Phase II) - Paint Pots PPM... ...
TAGTCTCCCCGGGTGAGCGCGCGTTCGACGATCATTTTGCGCAGCCAGATGAGATCCGGTGCGTGGCCGCTCGAGTGGCCGGGATTGCCTAGATGCTCCATTGCCATGCGTTCCAGTTCTCGACCACGGGATTTGGCGTGAGTCCTTTGAAGTCGACGCTGATGGGGTGCTGCTGGCGCAGCCAGCAGATGAAGATTTCCGGCACGTCGCGTGCCAGTAACGCTTGCGTTTTCGCATAGGCGAGTTTGCGCGTTGCTTGGTCGTAATGCGAGAGTGCATCTTCCTCTGCGGCCTGCATCTCCGGATTGCAGTAGCGGGTGTAATTGTACCCGCCCGGCGGCACGTTTTGGCACATAAATTGCGAGCTATCGTCCGGATCGATGCCGGCATACCAACCATCGACGACCATGTCGTACTTGCCCTGTTGCAAGATTCCGCCCTCACCGGCCGGAGCGTACAGCTGTGCGCCGGGGAAGAGTTTGATCTCCGTCTTCACACCGATGGTACGGAGTTCGGCTTGTATCTCAACCACAAGTTGCTTGAAGGTGACGTCGGAGTTGACGGTTACGAAGAGCAACGAGAGCGGCTGGCCGTTCTTACGCATGATGCCGTCGGGCCCGGGCTTGAAACCCGCTTGCTCGAGCAACTGCTTGGATTTAGCCGGATTGAACGGGATCGAACGCACCTTCGGATCGAACGCCCACATGAAATCCGGGATGTCTTCGGTTGCGACCGTCTCTTGCCCGAATGCGGTGGTCTTTACGAGGTCTTCTTTGTTGATCGCGGCCGCGATCGCTTGACGGACGCGAACGTCGCGCAGGAACGGGCTCGACGTATTGAGTTGAATCGCATAGTAGCCGTTCACGCGCATCCAGACCGTCGTAAGATCCTTGGCGCCCTGCAAGTCGGGATAGGTGCGGATCGAGGCCTGGTAGATCCAGTCGATCGCGTGCGTCTTGAGCAGGTTGACCGACGTATTCTCGTCGGGAATGATCTTGAGATCGATCTGTTTTAGGCCCGGTTTGCCCATGAAGAAGCCGTCGTTGGGAACCAGCGTAATGTGATCGTTGTGGACCCATTCGCCGAAGCGAAAGGGGCCGTCCGTGACGGTCGGCTCGCTGTTGAACGGGATTTGGTTAACGTTCGGATACTTTGCAAGCACGTGTTCGGGAACGATGGAATACGGCTGGTCGCTATCGGCAAAGAACGTATTCACGAACGGTGAGAATTTCCGCTTCAGATGCACGACGACCGTATAATCGTCGGGCGTTTCGATGGAAGCAATCGCGTCGTAGCCGTTGCGCGAGACCACATTGTTATTGGGATTCATCAGCGCTTGCCACGAAAATTTGACATCTTTGCTCGTGACGGGCTGGCCGTCGGTCCACTTCACGTCTTTGCGGAGGTGATAGGTGATGGTGAGCCCGTCTTTGCTGATGCCGCCGTTGTCCATGGTGGGAACTTGCGAGGCCAGCATGGGGATCGGGTCGCCCTTTGCGTTGGCGGAGAGCAGCGGCTCGAACATGAATCGATCGATGAAGACATCGGTCGTATTCGACGAAAGCACCGGGTTGAGATTCTTCGGCTCGGTTTGAATGGCGACGCGAAGAATGCCGGGCTGCGTCCAAGGGTGATCGCCGCCGGCTAGGCCGGACTGGTTGGCAACCTTCGAGCAACCGGCGAGTAGCAACCCGGCGGCCGCAATGGCGAGAATCCGTTTCACGAAGCGGTAGGCCTCCACGAAGAAGAGCGCGCGTTCGGCGCCTCTTTATGAGACGGCTGCTTTAGGTCCTACCCGGTTGGCCGGAACGGGGTCGTACCGCTCGTGCCTCCACGTGTAGGTGCCGAGCCCTTGGGTAGCGGTACGCAGCTCCGTAATATACCGCGAAAGTTCGACTTGCGGTACATCGGCTTCTACGATGTCGAAGCCTGCACGGTTGCTCGGATTCATGCCCAAAATCTGGCCCCGTTTGCCGGTCAATTGCGCGATCACGGCGGATGTGAAGGGCGTCGGGAGGGTGACGCTGACCCGGGCGATCGGCTCGAGGAGAATCGGGCCGCACTTCGCGAGAGCCTCACGCACGGCCATCCCGGCGGCGGTCTTGAAAGCCTGTTCGCTCGAGTCTACGTCGTGGTATTGGCCGTCGAAGAGGGTGACGTGCAGATCGGCGACGGGATAGCCCGCGGGGCCGCGGGCCAGCGCCTCGTGGACGCCCTTTTCGACGGCGGGGATGAATTGTCGCGGTACGACCCCGCCCACGATCCGGCTTTCGAAGCTCACTCCTTCGCCGCGCGAGCGCGGTTCGAAACGCAGCCAGACGTCGGCGAATTGCCCGTGCCCTCCGGTCTGATGCTTGTAGCGCGAATGGATCTCGGTGCCGGTAGTGATCGTCTCTAGATACGGGATGGACGGCGGGTGCGATTCCAAATCGACGTTGTACTTGCGCCCCAGCCGTTCGAGCGCGATCGCAACGTGCTGCTCTCCATTGCCGAGTAGGAGAAGTTCGTGCGTTACGGGCTCGCGTTCGAGGCGCAGCGACGGGTCCTCGTCGATCACTTTTGCCAGCACTTGCGAGATCTTCGCCTCGTCGATGCGCTCGCGCGGTTTAACGGCCAGTGCGAAGACCGGTTCGGCGCTCGCCGTCCGGGGCAGAAGGACGCGATGGCCGTTCGCGGCGAGGGTATCGCCGGTGGTGACGTTTTCGAGCCGCGCGATCGCGACGATCGCTCCGGGGCCGGCTTTCGAGACCGGTTCCTGCTTCTTGCCTTGTAGCCGATAGAGGCCGCCCGAGCGTACCTTTTCGGCCCCGCGATCGAGATCGGACAGGGTTGCGTCGGCATCGATCGTGCCGCAGAGAATACGTACCACCGAGAGCTTTCCCGACTGCGGATGAATCGAGGTTTTGATGACCCGCGCGACCGTCGGTGCTTGGGCATCCGCAACGATCTCGCGGCCTTCGGCGTCGACGTGCGGCGCATCCAACGGCGAAGGAAACCAATGCTCGATCGCTCGCACTAGCGCGGGAACGCCCGCACCGTTCGCCGCCGATGCCACCAGCACGGGGACGATCTGGTCGTGCGAGCATTCAGCGCACAAGTCGCGTTCCACCTCATCGATGGGGGGCTCGACGCCTTCGAGGAGCTCTTCCATCAGGTGATCGTCGAAATCCGCCATCGCCTCGAGAAGCTCCGCTCGCGCTCGTTCGGCGCGTTCCAGCGTGGGGCCGGATATGGCGGCCTGCCGTTCGTTTCCATCCACGAACGTGTACGCACTCATCTGTGCGAGGTCGACGTACCCGCTGAAATTTTCGACGGCTCCGATCGGCCACTGTTCGGCGACCACGTGCCGGCCGTAGGCCTCCTGCAATGCGTGAAGCGTGGCTTCGAAGTCGGCTCCCGGACGATCCATTTTGTTGACGACGAACAGGTGCGGGAGATGTAGAGCCTCGAGATAATCGATCAGTCCCTGCGTCTGCGAGATGCGGCTCGGCTCGGCATCGATGACGACGACCGCGGCGTCGACGCCGATCAAGACCATTTTGGTCTCTTCGAAGAAATCGATGAATCCGGGCGTATCGACGATCGTGAGATCGATATCGTTATTCGAACAATGCGCGAAGCCGACGCTCGTCGACTCCGCGTGCGCGATACACTCCGGCTCGTGATCGGTGACGGTCGTGCCTTCGGCGATCGACCCTCGTCGCCCGACCGCCCCACAATACGAGAGTACGGCCTCCACCAGCGTCGTCTTGCCCGCATGGTGCGGGCCGACGAAAGCGACGTTGCGTAGGCGAGCGATCTCGGCCATTTTCACCCTCCTGAGGGCTCATGGGCTTAGCGACGTTTTGGCGCCGATTTTTTCTTGGGTGCGGGAGCTTTTTTCTTAACGGCTGCCTTCGGCGCAGGCTTGCGAACTTTCGCCGCAGGTTTCGATGCCGTCTTCTTGGCGGGCGTTTTTTTGGCCGGCGCGGCCTTCTTCACGGGTGCGCTCTTCTTGGGCGCGGCTTTTTTAGCGGGAGCGGTGCGCTTGACGGCGGCCTTTTTAGCCGGCGCAGCCTTCTTTTGGACGGCCTTTTTTGCGGGAGCTTTCGCCGCCGCGGCCTTTTTCGCGGGCACCTTGACGGCCTTCGCCGCGGGCTTGGCCTTCGCTACCGGCTTGGGCTTGGCTGCAGCCTTGGGCTTGGCTTTAGCCGCTGCCGCCTTAACCGGCGCTTTGAGGGCGGGCTTCTTGGCCGGAGCTGCGGGGCTCTTGGCCGCGGGTTTAGCCGGAGGCCCGGCTTTCACCGCGGCTGCCGGAGCCTTGGGCGCCTTGGAGGCCTTCGCTGCGGGAGTGGCCTTGGGTGCTTTTGCCCCCGGAGCCGGAGCCGCCGTCTTGGCTTCCTTAGCCTTGGAAGAGGAAGCGGCCGATTCGGCCGAGCGACGCGAGCTCGCCTTCGGCGCGGCCGCGGAAGCGGCGGGCTTTTTGGTCGTGCGTCCCGGCCCGGTTCCGCGTTTTTTCGCGCCTTCGCTGCGGACTTTGCCGCCGATTTCGCGTGTCTCGAGGTCCTCGGGCAATCCTAGCTCCGCCCGGCTGAAGCCGCTGATGCTGCTGCCGGCCTGGCTCGGTTCGGGCTGCTTTTGCCGTTCGATAAGCTCCTTGGTCGCACGTAAAACGACGCGAAGCAGACGGCCGCCGACGGGGAATAGCAACTCGTTGACTTCGCAGGCATCGAGCATTTGCAGGATCGTTTCGAAGGCTCCGCCTTGATCCCGCGGGCTGTGCGCATCCGAACCGATCGCGATGCCGACACCTTTGGCTTTGGCCTTGCGCATCAGGCGCTTGTAGGCCTCGATGAGTTTGGCACGCTGTTCGTCGTCGGTCTCGCGATAGAGGAATCGTGCGTTGATTTCGACCGCCATCCCGCGCGCAAGGCACGCGTCCAGGAGTTGATCCTCGTAGCGTTCGAGCACCGCGGGCTCGGGCCAATGACCGAAGCTGGCGGGAACGTAGAAGTGGCCCACGATGTGGCCGGGGAGCTTCTCGATGTCGTCGAGCAAGCGCTCCATGTAGAGTTCCCAGGTGCGCTGCGTTCCAACGACGTCGTACAGATGCGAGAATTCCGCATTATCGAACGGCCACGGCCACTCCGCGCCTTTTTCGGGATGATCGATCGTCAGAAAATGAACCGATCGAACGATGCCGTCGGGGCGCATGGCATCGACGATATTCTGCGCGTCCGGACGCGAGCGAGGATCGTTGTCCACCTCCGCGCCGATCGAGAAGCGCATCCCGCGGCGGAGCCCTTCGGAGACGACGGCCGCGTGGGCGACGTCGACGCCAGCCGTCTCGGCTGCGCCGTAGAGATCGCCGGCGTGCGCCAGCTTCAATGCGCGCCGCACGGTGTGTACGGCACCGGGATCTTCGAACGTGAGGTAGTTGACGTGGTCCGTCACCATGAGGAAGCGCGGAGAGCCGCGCCGGCATGCGTGATAGAACCACAAAAACAGCATGCGCGGCGAATACGCGATCGGGCGCTCCTCGGCGAATGGCCGGTGCTCGCCTTTCGCGTGACCGTGAATGTCGGGGATGGCGATGATCCGTGGGTCGCTCAGCGTTCTACTTCCTTTACGCCACGTGGAATCCACATCTGCTTGCCCTTATCGCGCGTCTTGGCCGTTTCGGGCGTGCGTTGCTCGATCCACGGGACGACGGCTTCTATCAGCAGTTCGAGGCCCTTTTTCATAAGATCAAAGGACATCGACGGGGTGGAGTCCGCTCCGGCATTGATTGCTTGTGCGGGCAAATAGGGGAGGTGTACGAGGCCGCAAAGCACCGGCGGCACGGCACTCTCGGTTAAGCCGAGAAGTTCGTAAAGTGCCTGGTTTCCGATGAATGTTCCGGCAGCGTTGGAAATGAAGCCGGGTACGCCGTTTGCGTGCCAGGATTCGAGAATACGATCGAATGGGAGGTTCGAGAGCCGCGCGTCGGGTCCGCCGCGCGAAATGGCATCGCCTCTGCGTGCGACGCCCTGATTGTCGGCATGCTCGAAATCCATGACGTTGACCGCGACGCGCTCGATCGAGAGAGCCGGGCGTCCGCCCAACTGCATCATCGCGATAACGATGTCCGGGTCGGCTTCGCGAAGGACGGCTTCCAGCCGCTCGCGCAAGGTTCGCGTTTCAACCGGAAGGACGGGTGCGACGATCGAGCGTCCGGCGATCAAACGACCATCGAGCGCGCGTGCGACTACGTCGCTCGGGCTAACTTTTGCAGCGCCGAACGGCTCAAAGCCGACGACTAAGACATTCCTTGCCACCTTCGTTAAGGTTGGCGTTCGCTCACGGGCTACCTCTCTACGCGATGGCCTTCCATGCGTAGAAGCGTCGCTTTCATCTCGAGCCCGTACCCGTAATTGTGAAGGTCGCCACTCGAATCGACCACGCGGTGACAGGGCAGCAGGAGCGGGATCGGGTTTCGCGCCATCGCCTGGCCGACGGCCCGGGCGGCGCGCGGCCGGCCGATTTTGGAAGCGACCCATCCGTACGAACGAACCTCGCCCGGCGGAATTTGAGCCGCGGCCAGCAGCGCGGCTTGTTCGAACGGCGTCAACGTGCTGATATCGATGACGGCGTTGTCGATATGCCAGGTTTCAAAAAATTGCTCGAGCGTCTCCTGGAGCCACGGCGGGGGGTCCGCCGCTACGACCGGCCGCCGCAGTCGCGCTTCGACGCGCGCCTGTACGGTTTCGAAGCTTTCGCCGGTATCGAGGCCAATATAACCGATGCGTTTTTCGGTAAAACCAACGTAGAGTTTTCCGACGGGCGTCCCCACGCAGGTGAGCGCGATCGCCTGTGCGCCTTTATGCTTGAGCGCCGCGATGTGCTCCACGACGCGCTTGGCGAGATCGCAGGACGGCTCGGGTTGCGGCAGGCGGGAGAGGCAGAACGCCACGCCTTCGTACTGTTCGTAGATATCCTGGCAGTGGGTGCATCCACCCAAATGCGTCTCGACGGCATCCTTGAGCGAGGCTTGGCATTCGCCGCGGACGTCGTCCCACAGCACATCGACGTCACGACAGCGCATTGAGAGGGGCTCCTTCGGGGGTAAGCCGTCCGATCTGTGGCCCGAGAATGCGGCGCAGGATGCGCACGGCTCGATGGACGTGTGATTTGACCGTGCCGATCGGCTGGTGAAGAATCTCGGCGATCTCCGGGTGACTGCGGCCTTCGATGAAGCGCAGCGTGGCCGCGGCGCGCAAATGCATCGGGAGCTGGAGTAGCGCGCGTTCGACCAAAGCGACCTCGGCATTCTGTTCCACGATGGTTTCGGGTTGCGGTGGCCCTTCGTTCGATTCGCGCAAGAGCGCGTCGGGATCGGCCAGAGCGTCGAGCGCGACGTTCGTCGGCCGCTTGCTGCGGAGCCGGTTCCTGGTGACGTTGAGCGTGATGGTGTACAGCCATGGTTGCAGGCGCAGGTCCGTCCGTTGCTCGATCGACATTTTACCGAGCGCGCGGTAGGCGCGCACGAACGCATCCTGCACGATTTCCTCGGCATCTTCGCGATTGCCGGTCATGCGCAGGGCGAATCCGTAGAGCCGACGCTGGTAGTCGTCTACGATTCGATCGAAGGTTTCGGGACTCGGCGGAGCTTTCGCATGACGGTTCCCCGTCGACGAGACCTGCGGGACCACTGGTGGCACGTATACTCCATGGAGGAGTGGTGCGAGCGCGCTCATACGAGGCCAGAGACCACTCCCCGTGCGCCTCTGGTTTCACGCCGGGAGGTATAAACTCCTCAGCATTGCGAGAGGGTGCGTAGAAACCTGTCAGAAACGTCTCATTAGGAGCATCGTCAAGAACGAAAGAGGGCATATATGGGACGAGTCGTCGAACCGACGGAAATACTCTTCGACGCATACACGATGTGCAGTTTTTTACCCGCACTCGACTCTTCGCGTGCCGTCCCGCTCGTATTGATCGGCTATCGACAGAACGAGGATCCGTCGTTCGTCTGGCTCGTTCCAAAAGAAGGCATTCCAACCAACGCTCTCACCGGCGATCCCTACTACGCAAAAGTGCTGAGCGATCCGCGCGCGTATTTCATGAAAAAGCTTTCGAAATACGTGGAAGAGACGGGTTCGGTGAAGCGCGGGATCGAGATGCTGATCGATTGCCATCAAAATCATCTCGCCTTCACGCCGCTCACGCATCTGGACGAGCTACCGTTCCGGCATCCCCTTGAGGTGGAGCTCGTCGCCGCTTTTTGATAAAGGCGGCGGTGCATCGGTGGCCCGGATCGAGCGGCGATAGACGATACGCACCGGCATCGCGCTGGCCGCATTTTTTAGCGTTCCGACGATGGTGAGGCGAGCGTCGAGCGCCATCAGCAGCGCGCTTTGCGTGGCGTAGTATGCGGTGCCGTCCATGCGGATCGTGCCCGCGATCGAGGTCGCGGCAACGCTCTCCGGCAGGCCCCCGGTCATCGGCCCATCCGCCTCGAAGGCGACGCCGACGACGGGATGACCGCTTACCAGCCCGCGGGCTCCGGGCCGGAGAAATCCCGTCAAGGTTGCATGCCCGAGCGGCGAGTTGGCTTCAAAAGGAACCTTGCCTTGCAGATGTTCGATCGCTCGCAGCGTCACCGGATCGAGGGTCACGGCGAACGGCTGGTTGAGGATCGTAAGAAAATCCGGGTCGGCATCATCGCTGTCGGTGAACGATCCGTCCGGCCGCAAGACCTGGACGAAGCTGGCATGGACGACCGTGCTACCGCCGCTTTGGGCCCTGGTGTACCGAACGTTCGCCACGTACTCGGTGTTGCGGCCGTTGCGTACGACGCGCAGGCGTTGCACGCCGGCATACACGATGTGCGTGTGCTGCCCGTCTGCGCCGCCGATGTGATAGCTGTCGTTACCCGTGACGTTATATTGTTGGTCTGCTGCAACCGGGCGAGCCGTTGCCAATATCGCCGCGACGATCAAGGCGATCGACGCTAACCGCGGATGTGAGATGGTGCGACTCCGTTTCGACCGAGAGCTTCCAGATGGCGGCTTCTCTATAACAGTATCATCCGCGACAAGGGCTACGTGGCGGATGGCTTCTTGTCGTGGTGGCGCAGATAGAGCAACGTTGTGTAGATGCCGATCGGCACGGTAGCGACCGTCGTCAACGGAACGCTCGCCCAGAGCAAGGCATGCGGGACGTGCGCCGCAACCAGCGCTTGCGAAAGGAGGCCTTCGAGCATGGCCAAGACCAGCTCCATCGAGACGATCGCGATCGCGCCTAGGATATTTCCCGGATACAGGGCGGCGGCCACACTGCGCAGGATCGAACGCGGGATCAACAGCAGCGTTCCATCGCCATCGTCCACCGTGGCACTGACGTCTGCGAAGAGTAACAACGCGGTGAGGAAGAGTAACAATCCGCCGGCCAGCGCGCCGAAGAGGTTCGCGCTACTCTGCGGGCTTCCGAGTGCCGCGCCGATGATGGCGTTGAGCCCGTAGTCGATCGCAATAACCGCCCAACTCCGTTCCAGGACGCGTAGCCATACCTGCGAGGCGGGAGTCTCCCGCGCTTGCGTGTCCGCGTAGGCAAAGGCGTACACGATCGCGGAGAGGACCGGCAAGATCGTGGCTTGCGCGATGACGATCGCTTCGGGAGCCCGCCACAACAGGACGATCGCGGCTTGAGCTGCGATCGCTGCGATGATGCATCCGGCGTAGAAGCCGCCGCGCGCCAGCGTTAGGCGTAGGGCGTGATATGCGACAAGAAGCACCCGGCGTCGTTAGCGTTCTAGGCCGGCGTGGCGGCGGTGCGTACCCGCGAAGAACCGCACGTCGGCGATACCCTCGCAGACCACAACCGCATCCGGGTCGGCGAAAACGCGCCCGTCGATATCGACCGTAAAGTCGCCTGCCGCCAGCCCCGCCAGCGTGCAGCGAATCGTGCGCAGAAATTTGTCGTGCGGCGCCCGCACGCCGATCGCTTCGCGAATCGCCATCTCGACGAGCGCGCGCACGCGCAGCGGCGTCGCCAATGCGAACGCCACCGAGCCGCCGGCGGCAACGGCGTGGAGATCGAGTGGTACCTTCACGCGGATCACGCTGGTTCTTTTTGCGCTGCTTCGAGGAGCCGCCTGCCGTTGGGGAGTACGGTAGTGCCGTGATGTCCCAATTTGGGAACGTGCCCTCCGGGACGCTGGTTAGCGCGGCGGAGAAGCTCGTTGCAACCATGAACGAAAATGAATTAGCCACCGCGCTCGAAGAGCGTGTGGGTGGTATGCCCTCGGACGCTCGAGCGGCGTTGGCCGGTTCGGTCTTCGAGGCGTTTCGGGATCGCGGCGAATCCTCGGAAGACGCAGCCGAGGCTTCGGGCGTTGCGCTGGACCGCATCGAATCCGCGGATCCCGCCGCGGTTGCGAGCCTCGTTCGATACGCGGGCCGTAACGTCGGCGTTCTGAAAGAAGCCACGACGTTGTTCGTCCAAACGCATCCTTCGCTGGTCGATGCGCTGCCGGCGAGTGTTACCGACGGCATCTTCGCGCGGCTCGCTTCAACGTGAATCAAGGACCGCGCCGCAGGCGCAGCGAGTACGACGGCGGCGGCGATCGCGGCGGCGGTCTGCCGATTTTTCCATTGGTGATCGCCGTCATCTTGCTCGGCCTTTTGCTCGGCGGGGTGTTGGCGCACTTCTTCGGTGGAGGGCCTGCGGCGCAGGTGCCGACCCCGATGCCCTCGATCACGCCGCTGCCTACGCCGATTGCAACCGAAAGGCCGATGGCGACCCCAAGCCCGACGCCGCGTCCGACGCCTAAGCGCACGCCGCGTCCGAAATCCACCCCGAGCGCGCTCCCGGCCACCACGCCCTCGATCGCACCGGCGAGCGCCGTAATCATCATCACGCCCGCGCCGGCCGCCTCGGCCCGGCCCGCCGCGACGCCGAAACCGTCGATGCCCAGGCCCGCCGTAACGCTAGCGCCGGCCCTCGCAAAGACGACCGCTCCGCGTCCCACGCGGGCGCCTCGTCCAACCGCGTCGCCCACGCCCCTCAACCCGCAGAACGCGACCGGAAGCAGCGGCGCGAGCGCCGTCGTCCGCGCCTACCTGAACGCGTTGATGCACGGCAATCGGGCGCTCGCAACCTCGTACCTCGAGAGCGGAGTGCCCACCGAAACATTTCTTCAACCCGGTACGATCGTCAACGATGTGAGTGCGACGCCGAACGCCGACGGAACCTATCGCGTAACGGCCGACGTGGTGGATCCCGACAACCAAGAGTACTTCATTACGTTCGCGGTAGCTCCGGGCGCATACGGCATGCGCATCACCAGCCACTATTCCATCAAACCGCACTAGGGTAAACGCGCACGAGTTGAGCCGGCGCCAATGCTTGTGGTGATTGGGGAACCGTTCGTCAGCCCGCATCCTGCGGGCTTCCTACTCGTATGTTTTTGTGCAACATTCAAAGGAAGTTCGACCTCCTGTCGATTGCACAAAAATCACACGTTCCCCAATCACCACAAGCATTGGCGCCGGGCTCAACTCGTGCGCTGTTTTATACTTCGGCGCCGATGCCGGTCTCTGCGCGCACGTGGAGTTGGGCGTACATCGCTTCCGATTCGGGATCGCGAAGGAGAAGCGTGCCGGCGATCGCGCCGATACATCCTAACGGTATCGAAACGATGCCGGGATTGTCGAGCGGAAAGAGCGCGTGCGTGCCCATGACGGCGGGGCCGACGACGATCAGGGCCAGCGACGAGATCAGGCCGCAGAGCATGCCGGCGATCGCGCCCGCGCGCGAGAAGCGTTTCCATAGTAGCGCAAAGACGAGCGCCGGGACGTTGGCGCTGGCGGCCACGGCGAAGGCCAATCCCACGAGAAATGCGACGTTTTGTTCTCGCAAGCCGATCGAAAGGACGATCGAGAGCAGGCCGACGACCACTGCCGTCAGGCGCGCAACGAAAACGTACTCCTGTTCCTCGCCTGCGCCGTTACGTACGAGACTCCACCATATATCGTGAGCGAATGCCGAGGATGCGGCGATCGTGAGGCCCGCGACGACGGCGAGGATCGTCGCGAATGCGACCGCCGAAACGAACGCGGTCAGCAAGCCGCCGCCGAGAGCGTTGGCCAGCAGGGGTGCGGCGAGATTGCTGTTGCGAACGGGGACGAGGTAGCCGTTTTTTCTCAAATCGTTGTTGAGATCGTGCTGTTCGGCCGGGTGGCGGATAATGTAGCGGATCGCTTGCGTATCGGTTATGCGCTTACCGATGTGCTCTTGCCCAACGATCGTTGCGGCTCCCAGGCCCAGCACCGAGGTGCTCAGATAGAAGACGCCGATCAATACCATCGCCCACGCTACCGACGAACGCGCGGCTTTCGCGGTCGGCACGGTGAAGAATCTCATGAGGATATGCGGGAGGCCGGCCGTTCCCAATATCAGGGCGAGGCTCAGCGAGATAAGGTCGAGGGCTCCATGCGTGCCGTTGAAGATGGCGCCGGGTTGCAAAAGGTTCGTGGCGACGCCTTCGACTCGTAGATGCGCAGCGGCTTCTAAGAACGCCGCTATCGAAAATCCATAGTGTGCGAGGACCAAGACGGAGAGCGTGAGCGCGGTGAAGAGCAGTAGCGCCGCCTTGATGATCTGTACCCACGTCGTTGCCAGCATTCCGCCGAAGAGCACGTAGACCATCATCAAGATGCCGACGATAACGATCGCCGGCGTGTAGCCCACGTGAGGCAAGAGCAGATCGACGACCGATCCGGCCCCGACCATCTGGGCGATCATGTAGAAAAGCGTGATGGCGAGCGTTGAAATCGCCGCAATGGCGCGAACGCCGCGCCCGCGTAGACGAAACGCAATCACGTCGACGATCGTGTATTTTCCGGCGTTGCGCAGCGGTTCGGCGATGAGAAACAGGACGGCGAGATACGCGACCAGCCAGCCGACCGCGTACATAAACCCGTCGAACCCGCCGAACGCTATGAGCCCGGTGATGCCTAGGAACGAAGCGGCCGACATGTAATCGCCCGCGATCGCCCATCCGTTTTGGATGCCGCTGATCGAACGGTGCGCCGCGTAGAATCCACGGCTGGTGGAGCTCTGCCCGGCGGCCCAGTACGTCACCACCAGCGTGATGGCGACGAAGACTCCGAACATGACGAGCGTTTGCGTGGTCATGCCGAGAGCCGTTCGCGCGTACGCGTTACAAGGGCCTCGGCCATCTCGTCGAATCTCCGGGCTCGCAACACATAGAGGACCAACAAGATCCAGGCCATCGCGAACTCGGAGAGAGCGAATGCGAAGGCGAACGTGAGGGGGCCCGCGACGGTGCGCCGCATCAGGGCGGGAGCGATCCCCAGCAGCACCGGCAACGCGAAGAAATACAGCAAAAAAAAGATCGTGGCGGGAATAATAAAGCGGCGTTTTGCCGCTACCAGCGCGCGAAAATCCGGGTCGCCCGCGAGGCGATCCCATTCCGGGGGCGTGAGGTGGTGATGAAGTTGCACGTATCCTCCGCGACGAGCGTGGCCAGGAGGTACTCTACCGGGCACCCGCTCCCTGTTATGCGGGGACGCTAGGACTCATCCGGCCATCCGGCGATCTCGCCGATCGCCGCGCTCTTGAGGACCCGCAGCCCGAGCATCGCGCACTTCATGCGCGTGGGGCTGATCCCGATGCCGACGTTCTCTAGAACGACATCCTTTGAGAGCTTTGCGATGTCTTCCAGCTTCATGCCTTTGATGCTCTCGGTCAGCATCGATGCCGAAGCTTGACTGATCGCGCAGCCTTGGCCCGAGAAGCGCACGTCGTTGACCGTACCGTCGGCGCCGACATCGAGTTCCACCTTAATTTTGTCGCCGCAGAGTGGATTGATATCCTCGGCTTGCGCCGTTACGTGCTCGAGGTGCCCGAAATTGCGTGGATTACGATAGTGATCCAGGATGTAGTCGCGGTAAAAATCGTCCATCGTTAAATTTTAAAAACCTGCGCTGCTTTTTCGAGCCCCAGCAGCAAAGCATCGATGTCGGGTTCGCTATTATAAATGTAGAAGGACGCGCGAGCGGTTGCCGGCCAGCCCATTTTCGCCATCAGTGGCATCGTGCAGTGGTGCCCCGCGCGAATGCAGATTCCTTCGGTGTCCAGGATCGACGCCAAGTCGTGCGCGTGAATGTCGGCAAAATTGAACGAGAGCACGCCCGAGATGAGCGCGGGATCTTGCGGGCCGTAGATCGCCAATCCGCGAGGCTTGAGCGTACCCAGGCGTTCGAGCGCGTAGGCTACCAAATGCTTCTCGTGCTCGCGAACGCGATCCATGCCGATCGCGGCGAGGTAGTCGATGGCCGCACCGAACGCGATGGCGTCCGCGATGTTGCTCGTTCCGGCTTCGAATTTCCACGGGAGATCGTTGAAGGTCGAACGCTCGTACGAAACGGTGTGGATCATGTCGCCACCGGTTAAGAACGGTGGCATCGCCTCGAGCAATGCGCGCTTACCGTACAGCACGCCGATACCCGTCGGGCCGAGCATCTTGTGCGCGCTTATGGCGTAGAAATCGGCATCGAGCGCGCGAACGTCGACGGGCAGGTGCGGGGCCGCTTGCGCGCCGTCGATCAGCACGACCGCACCGGCGGCGTGGGCGCGCGGGATGATGCGTTCGAGCGGAGCGATCGTGCCGAGCGTATTGCTCACGTGCGAGATCGCTACGAGTTTCACGCCCTTCAGCAGCGTTTCGAGATTATCGAGAAGGTGGACGCCGCGTTCGTCGATGGGGATAAAGCGGAGCGTTGCGCCGGTCCGCTGCGCCAGAAGTTGCCACGGAACGAGATTCGAGTGATGCTCGAGTTGCGATACCAGAATCGCATCGCCGGGTTTGACGTTCGCGTTGCCCCAGGCGTACGCTACGAGATTGATCGCCTCGGTCGCGTTGCGGGTCCAGATGATTTCTTCGGGCGTGGCGTTGATGAAACGCGCGACCTTGGCCCGCGCCGCCTCGAAGGCATCGGTTGCGCGCGCGGCTATTTCGTAGACGCCGCGATGGATGTTGGCGTTGTACTCCGAGTAATACTCGACCAACGCATCGATCATCGCTTGCGGCTTCTGCGAGGTCGCGGCGGAGTCCAGATAGACCAGGCGCTTACCGCGTGACGTCGGATGCGCGAGGATCGGAAAATCCTGCGCGATGCGCGCGAACGAGGCTTCCGGCGGCGTAGCCTGCAGCATGGCCGTTATAGCACCTTGTTTGGGAGGGCGTCGTGCAATTCGTCACGCAGCGCTTGGGTGGGGAAACGGTCGATCACCGGCTCGAAGAATCCGAGAGCGATCATCCGTTCGGCCTGCTGGCGGTCGATGCCGCGACTGGTCATGTAGAACAGTTGCTCGTCGTCGATCGCGCCGACCGTCGCGCCGTGAAAGGCCTTGACGTCGTTAGCCGCAATTTCCAGCGCGGGGATCGAATCGATGTGCGCCTGTTTCGAGAGTAAGAGGGCATCGTCGCGCAGGCCGGCTTCGCTGCCCTGCGCGTGCGCGGCGATGCGGATGTTGCCGAGGTAACGCGCCTGGCCGCGTCCGTTCGCGGCCGATTTCACCAACGTCTGCGAGGTAGAGTGGCCGGCACGATGGTCGACCGTGCTCACGATATCGACGTGCTGGGTGCCGGTGGGGAAGAAGAGGGACGCCACGTTGACTTCGATTCCGGGGTGCTCGATCGCCGTCGCGATGTCGCAGACCGCAAGTGCGGCACCGATATCGGCGGTGGCCCAGGCGATGCGCGCGTTGACGCCGGGTTTGGCGGCGCGGGTAAAAAACGAACGCGCGTCCAGCGGCAGCGTTTGCACGGCGGCATACGTGATGTCCGCGTGCTCCTCGGTGACGATCTCGCTAACGCCGCAGACGAACGCTCCATCGCCGGTTTCGATACGCTCGATGACGGTCGCGCGGGCGCCGCGTTCGGCGAGCACGACGGTGTGGGGGAACAGCGTACCGGCGCCCTGCGCGCGATAGGTCACGACGATCGGCTCGTCGATCGCGCGATCTGCGGGAAGGTGAATCAATGCGCCCAAGCCCGCAAAGGCTGCGGTGAGGTGCGCGAACTTATGCTGCGGCTCCGTCGCGACGCCGGCGACCCGCGCCAACGCCGCCGCATGGTCGCGGAGTGCGACCTGCATATCGACCGCGATAACGCTCGAAGGCGCGTCGATCGATACGCTGCCGCCCGGCTTCGCGTCGCCCGGGATCTCGACGGCTTCGAGATCGATCTTCCAGTAGCGTCCGGGTTTCTCGCGGCCCGATCGGGTTGCGTGAAAGCGCTCCAGATGTCGCTCGCGATCGGTAAGGGTCGCGCTAGGCACGAGCGGCGGTCTCCTCACGAATCGTATCGTAACCTTCGCGCTCGATCCGCTGGGCTAAATCCGGGCCGCCGGTCTTAACGATGCGGCCATCCATCATCACGTGGACGACGTCGGCCGTAATGTGCTGCAGAATGCGCGGGTAGTGGGTGATGATGAGGAAGCCGGTCGTTTTCCCTTCGTCGCTCTCTCGGAGGGATTTCACCGAGTCGCCGACATCCTTGAGCGCGTCGACGTCGAGCCCGGAATCGGTCTCATCCAGCACGGCGTATTTGGGGCCTAAAACGGCCATCTGCAACATTTCGAGGCGTTTTTTTTCGCCGCCCGAGAAGCCGTCATTGAGATAGCGACCCAAGAACGACGGGTCCATTCCCAGCACGTCCATTTTTTCAAGCAGTAGCGCGCGGAACTTGCCGGGCGTCAATTCGCCGGGCTTCACCGTCTGGCGCGCGGCGAACAGAAAGTTCGCCACCTTCACGCCCGGGATCGCGGCCGGGTACTGAAAGGAAAGGAAGAGCCCGGCTTTCGCGCGCTTGTCGGGGGCCAGGGCCAGCAAGTCCGTGCCGTCGAGCGTCGCGGTGCCGCCGGTGATCGTGTAGTGCGGATGCCCGGTGAGCGAGAAGGCAAGCGTTGATTTGCCGCTACCGTTCGGCCCCATCAGAGCGTGGACGCTCCCCGGCTCGACGACGAGGTCGATCCCCTTGAGGATCTCGTTGCCATCTACGCTGCAATGCAGGTCGGTGATGCGAAGGCCCTGGTCGGACACGCTGTGGCTCCCTTGATGATGGTGAAAAACGGCGGGGTATCCCGCTTGGGTATCGTATCCGACGGGCCCGCAGAAAGTCAAGGATAAACTTTACTATCTCCGGCACCCGTGCTAGCATACAAGTACCAAAAATGCAGGTCGATCGCTTTTTCAAGTCCACGCGCGGCAAGATCGTCGCGGAGCTTCGCCGCCGGGGCACTGCCTCGGCAGCCGAACTCGCTGCCGTGTTCGGGCTCTCGCCGAACGCCGTTCGCCAGCAGCTCGTCGTGCTCGAGCGCGACGAGCTCGTAGTGGAGAAGTCCGTCCGCCGGGGGCCGACCAAGCCGACCCTGGAATTCTCGCTCACCTCCAATGCCGATCGTCTCTTTCCCCAACAGTACGACAAGATGCTTTCCGCGGTGCTCCGTGAGGTTAAAGACCAATACGGGCACTCGGCTCTCGAGCAGATCTTCGATGGGATCGCTCGCCGGGCCGTCGATAAAGCCAAGCGCCGGGTCACCGCCGGCAGCGTACAGGGAAAGGTCGCGCAACTCACCGACGTGTTGCGTTCCAACGGGGTCGTCGCGGAGTACAGCTTGATCGATGGCGGATTCGAATTGGTCGAACACAACTGCCCGTATTCGGATGTTGCAAAAGAGCATCCGGAGATGTGTCAGGTGATCCACCACGTCATGGATGAAACGTTGGGCGGCGAGCATACGCAGACCGAATCGATCGCAACCGGCGGCAAGGCATGCCGGTTTGAGCTACAGCCGCAGGCGCTAGAGACAACTCGCTAAGGAGACCAGGACCCGTGGATTTTCAGAAATTTCAGCAATTGGTCGAAGACCGGCCCGGATTCCAGACGATGGACCATCCAACCGCAAGCGGCGAGTATTTCAGCGACTCGTGCGGCGATATGTACAACTTTTTCTTAAAAGTCGGCCCCGGCGCGGTGATCGAGGATATCTCCTATTTCACGACCGGTTGCGGCTTCGGTACGGCGACCTGCAGCCTCGTCGTGCACCTTGCGCGTGGTAAGACGATCGACGAAGCGAGCGCTATTTCCGAAAGCGATATCGATAGCGAGCTCAAGGGGTATCCGGAGAAGAAGAAAGATTATCCGCAGCGCGCGCTGGAAGCGCTGCATACCGCGATCGCGGATTATCGATCGAAGGTCGCCGCCGGAACCGTTCCGGACTACGCCGCGATGGAAGCGCCGGCCCGACCGGCCGCTCCGGCCGTCAAGGATGCGGCACCCGAGCCCTCCGACGGCAAGGTGTTGATCCGCCTGCGCTGATAGCGCGTTATTTCTCGCTACTGCAAATACGGATTTGAGCTCCGCTCTATCCCGATCGTCGTACAGTTGCCATGGCCCGGAATGACCTCCGTCGCGTCGGGATAGTCCAGCAGTTTGGCATGAATCGAGGCGACGATGTCTTCCATCGACGTTCCACCCAAATCCCAGCGCCCGATCGATCCCGCGAAGAGCGTGTCGCCGGTTAAGAGTACCGTCGCACCTTCGCGATCGCGAACGGCAAAACAGACGCTTCCCGGCGTATGCCCGGGCGTATGATGCACGTCGATCCGGGCGGCGCCCACCGTAAGGCTATCGCCGTCTCGCAGGTCGCCGTCGAGATCGACGACGCGCGGCACGCGCTCCATACCGGCCCACTTGGCTTGAAGCGGCAGCGCGCGATAGAGCGGCAGATCTCCCGGATGGAGAAGGGCTTTGGCGTCCGTACGATCGCGCAGGCGCCCCACGTCGCCGATATGATCGAAGTGCGCGTGCGTGTGGATCAGCAGCGTCGCGCGTAATCCGCGAGCGTCCAGCCGCTCCATAACGTCGTCTACGCCATCGCCGCCGTCGACGACGACGGCGGTCTTGCTATCGTCATCGCCGATGATGGTGCAATTGCATCCTAGCCGGCCGACCGCGAAGGTTTCGATCGTCACGTAAGTGCGATCCCGAAATCGTGAAAGCCGCCGTTGAAATAGCCCAGCGGCGAACCCGGGCGAGAGGCGCACGAGAGGACGCGGCCGATGAAAATGGAGTGCGACTCCACGTGATGCTCCTGCGCGACCTCGCAATCGAAGTGCGCGATCGCGTCGCGTAGCACCGGAGCTCCTGTGGTGTCGGTGTCGAAGGCGATGTCGTCGAATTGACGTTCGCGGATTTTACCGGAGAAACGCTCCGCGAGTTCGCGTTGGGAGCTCGCCAGGACGTTGACGCAGAAAATGCGCGAGGTCGAGATGTAGAGATACGTGCGAGCTTCACGATTGACGCAGATCAAGAGCATCGGTGGGTCGACGGAGACGCTCGCGAACGCGTTAAGCGTAATGCCACGCGGCTCCCCATCCTTCAAGCTTGTCGCGACGCTGACGCCGGTGGGATAATGCCGCATCGCGGAGCGAAAATCGAGAGCGTTCACTTGATGCGCGCGCCGATGCCCGTGCCGTCACCCAGCGGAAGAATCGTCGCATCTAAATCCGGATGACGTAAAAAATATTCATTGAAGTCGCGCATCGCGCGAACGTCGTCGCTGTCGTCCTTACTCGGCGGATCGGCGACGCGCCCGTCCAGGAGGCAGTTATCGATCACGACGACGCCCGACAATTTGAGCATCGGAATGGCGAGGTCGAGATAGTTCGCGTATTCGGTCTTGTTGGCATCGATGAAGACGATGTCGAGATTGCGCTGCGGAAAATTCTCCAGCAACTGGAGTGCCGGTGTATTGATGATCTCGATGTAGTCGTCTTCGCCCGCACGTTTGAAGTACGTCATCGCAACTTCGGTCCGGTCGTAATCCGGGTCGACCGTCCAGATTTTGCCGGCCGGCGGCTGCGCGAGAGCCATCCACAGCGTCGAATACCCATAGGCGGTGCCGATCTCGAGGATGCGATTGGCTTGCATGGCGTGGACCAGCGTGGAAAGCAGGCGACCGGTATCGCGCGCGACGATCGGTATGCCGTCCTTACGCCCGTGCTGCTCCAGCTCCAGCAGAAGCGGGTGCGGATTGGGGTGCGCCGCCTCCAAATAGTGTAGCGTCTCTTCCATGGTCCCTGCGGAGTTGGCCGGGAACCAGCCCCGACCTCCCCGAAGCAGTTGCATCCAATGGCTCGAAGATTGCGCCTGTTTCCCCTCAATTCCGTGCTCTTTCCCGGCGCGGTGCTTAACCTCCACGTCTTCGAGCCCCGCTACAAACAGATGATCAGCGAGTGCTTGGAATCCGGCGAGGGATTCGGCGTCGCCCTGATCGCGGGCGGAGCGGAGGCCGGCGATCCCGCCGTCGAGCCGCACGACATCGGGTCGATTGCAGAAATCGTCGACGTTCAGCCGCTTCCTTTCGGACGATTTTTCATCTCCACGATCGGTCGCGAGCGTTTTCGGATTCGCTCGATCGTCAGTCGCGAACCGTTTCTGACCGTTGAAGCCGAATTGCTGGATGAAGATCTTGCGGAAGACGACGAAAGCGACGATCTGCGCGGGCGCGTGCGCTCGCTATTCCTGGAGTACGTCGAGATGCTCGTGGAATTTTCCGGCCAGGAGACGAACGTCGAGCTTCCCGGCGACGCGGCCGGTACGTCGTTCCTCATCGGCGATGCGCTCCAGGTGGCGGAAACGGTCAAACAGCGCCTCTTAGAGCTGGACGATACCAAGGCGCGCTTGCGCGCGGAACTCGGCTTTCTCGAACGCCTCTTGCCGCAGTTGACGCGTCTGCTCGAGCGGCGCCGCACCGAATTGCAGGCGCGCCAAGACGATGGAGAAGATCTCAGTTACCGTCTCGACCAGGAACGCTTCTTCGGAAAGTTCTTCTCGCTGAACTAAGCCTCGCCGCGACCGCTCGCTCGGAGCGCTTCGGCCGACGACACGACGTTGCGCAACAGCGCGACGTTGGTGACCGGCCCGACCCCGCCCGGCACCGGCGTGATCGCTCCCGCAATTGCCGCGGCGCTCGCAAACTCCACGTCGCCGCGCAGCACGCCGTTGACGACCGTCGTGCCGACGTCGATGACGGTCGCACCCGGCTTGATGTCCTCACCGCGAATCAAATCGGGAACTCCGGTCGCCACTACGACGACGTCCGCCATACGCGTGTAGGGTTGCAAGCTCTGCGATTCCTTATGGAGCACGGTGACGGTAGCGTCTTGCGCGAGCATCAACATCGCGACAGGAGCGCCGACCACGATCGAGCGGCCGATCATTACCGCGTTGCGACCGCGCAACGGCCAATGCGGGCTGCGTTCGAGCAGCAGCATGACCGCGGCCGGCGTCGCCGGCACGAATTCGGTCCCGCTACCGAACGCGAGATTGCCCTGATTGGTCGGATGCGTGCCGTCGACGTCTTTATGGGCCGGGATCGCATCGGCGATCTCGCGGATGGAGAGATGGGGCGGGAGCGGCTGCTGGAGCATCACGCCGTGGACGCTATCGTCGTGCCGGAGCCGTTCGAGCCGTCGGCGAATCTGTGCCGCGCTCGCTCGCTCGTCGAGCCGATCGATCTCGACCGCCACGCCGACCCGCTCCCCGGTTTTTATCAAATTGCGAACGTAGGCAACGCTCGATTCATTCTCACCGACGAAGATGATCGTGAGCTTAGGATGAATCCCCGACTCGCGTAGCGCATTCGTTCGCGCAAGGAGTTCCGTTCGGAGCTCGGCGGCAAGGGCTTTGCCGTCCAGAATCATGGCGGGCACGCGTCGGCGAGTTCGTCCAGCCGGGGAGGCTTACCTGGAACACGTACGCCGCGAAGTGCGTTTGGGCGCGGAGTTTGCCGCGCAGGCCTTTGAGG
>Ga0207416_1002245_pt1 | contig 21848 bp, 22 predicted proteins | sample PaiPotPPM11metaG_FD_184107 | JGI IMG/M metagenome (GOLD analysis project Ga0207416, IMG submission 184107) | Iron sulfur acid spring bacterial and archeal communities from Banff, Canada, to study Microbial Dark Matter (Phase II) - Paint Pots PPM... ...
GCACACCTCGATCGCGGCGGCGCGCTGCGCTACGCATGGCTCCGCGCGCCGCCGCTCAGCCAAACCGCTCAACCTAACCCAAGTCAATCGGAGTGCTTGACCCAAAGAGCCACATATGAGGGTGGGCTGAGCGCAGCGAAGCCCATGCGGAACTGCCGGTTACGCGCACGTGGGCACGGCGCGGAGCTTGCCACCGGGCCGCGCTTGCAATTACGGTGACAGTGCATTTAACTGTCTTCTTGTTTCGGCTTCGGCCCGCGCTTGCCCGACCGCAGCCGGCGGGCGGTCAGCCGCTCGATGCGGGCGAGAAAGCGATCGCCGCCGAGCGGACGGCCGATGCTTTCAGCCGCGCGTAGCCGCGCGAAGGCGTCGGCTTCTTCGGCGCTCGCAAGCAAATCGGCAAAGTCGGGAAAGCGCTCCTTGATCGGTTTTCGCGCGGTGATCCCGTCGTCCTTGCCGGTGAGATGCGCGCGCGTGCTTGACCAACGCCAGTCCCGCGCCCGTTCGACCAGCCGTGCCCGCACCGGGTTGAGCGACACGTAGGCGAGCGCCGCCGCGAGATGCTCCTCGTCCATCACCACCGCGCCGAAGCGGCCCTGCCAGAAATGGCCGGTGCGCTTGCGCCGCGCGTGGATGGTCCCGGCATAGCGGCGATGCACCGCGGCGAGCGCCCGCCGCAACCCGTCGGCATCGGAGGGCACCAGGATGAGATGCACATGATTGGGCATCAGGCACCACGCCCAAACCGCGACACCAGCCACCCGGCAATGCTGAGCGAGCAGGTCGCGGTAGAGCGCATAATCGGCGTCGCCGAAGAACGTGCGCGCGCGGCCGTTGCCGCGTTGGGTGACGTGATGCGGCAGACCGGGAATGACGACGCGGGCGAGGCGGGCCATGCAGTACAATGGTTGCGTTTAGTGGCGAATGTCAATTAAATGCACTGTCACCGTAATTCCATCGGCAGCTTCGTCGAAGAGGTCTACAACCGCCAGCGGCTTCACTCGGCGCTCGATTATCTCTCGCCGGAGGAGTACGAAGCAACGTGGCCGCGATTGAGGCAGGCGGTGCCACCCGTCTCAATCTCAAACATCCAGAACTGTCCTTGATTTCTCTGTCTCACTCAAAGGGTGCAGTCCACTTAGTAATTAAATGGGTGTCACCGTAATTCGGCACTCGCACTGAACATTGACGAATGGCTGACCGCCGTGCAATTATCGACAGTAGCTAGGCTGGGTCGTGAGTTATGGGACTTTGGGTGGACGTGATCATTGCGACGTTAATCGCCGTCGCATTGGTCGCAATGTTTTTATTGCTGCTCAACAGATCGAAAAATATCTGCGTTATCATTTATGGCCAACACAGCCCGGATTGGATGGCTGCGCTCGCCGCGGACGCGATGGTTTGGAAGAAAATTCCCGCTGTAAAAAAAGTATCGATCGTCGCGGCGTCGGCCAATGCCAGCGTACCAGGGGCAAGAAGAAACAGAAGGCAGACCGTCATCATTCCATTGATGGAGGAGCATGTTGCAAGCTGTCCTGCCGGATATCCCTCGCTCATACCGGCCCGGCTTTCCATGAAGCTGTTCAGCGACAAGGCTGAATTTGCAAAATACGCGGCTGCAAACGGGCTTGCTGGATTTTGCCCGACCAGCTACGCGAACGGAGCCCATGCCGTGTTTCCGTGCGTGCTGAAGCGGGCGGAACTCAATGGCGGCCAAGGAGTCGCAATCGTAGAATCTCCTGATCATTTGCATTCGCTTTTGAACGACACGATGTGGAGGGGAAAGCCGTTCGCTCTGCAATCATTGATCAGTGGGACGACAGAGTACGTAACCCATTGTGTCTGCCTGAACGGAAGAATCTTGTGGCACTGCTCGTTTACATTTGACCTGGAGTCGCCGGCGACCGTGCGCGGAGCGGCCAAACCAACGACCGCGCGTTTGACCGCAACTTCGGCGCACTGTCTGCGGCAGATCGAGAGATTTCTCGCCCCCTGTCGTTACACAGGGCCTTGCAACGTCGATTACAAGCAATTGGAAAACGGTGAGATTGCGATATTTGAAATCAATCCGCGGCTTGGCGGTTCGCTGATGCAGCCGCAATACGTCGAATTGCTGCGTGGCGCATTGTCTTGCATCATCGAAAACGCATTGCGATCTTTCGCCTTGGAGAGACCGCCGGTGTAGCGTGTGAAGTGGAATTACGGAATTACGGTGACAGTGCATTAATTACCGGCCGATCATTCCCCGCTACGGACCGAGGGCGACACGCCCAATCACGCGGCCCTGCGGCGGGCGTCCCGGATGATCACTTCGCCGGCCTTGTTCGCCTTCGCCGCCGCGATCTTGATCTCGATATGGTAGCCCAGCGCCGTCAGGAAGCGCATCAGCCGTTCCAACGAAACCTCGGAAAATTTGCCGCGCAAAATCTTCGACAGTTCGGGTTGGGTGGTTCCGATCCGCCGCGCCGCGGCACGCTGGGTGAGAGCAAGCGCCTTGATCGCCTTATCGAGGCGCAGGACGAGCCCGGCCTTCAAATAGTGCTCTTCGGCATCGGGCAGCCCAAGCTGCAGCCAGACGTTGCGGGTCGGGTCTTTGGCCGCGGGAATCCTCGTCATCGCCGCTTCTCCCTTTCGTCGATCAGGTCCTGCAACCGCTTTTCGATCAGCTTCAGGTCCGGCTTCGGCGTCTTGATGCCCGTCTTCGATTTCTTCTGGAACGCGTGAAGCACATAGACCGCCTCGGCATAGCGCACTGTGTAGACTGCCCGGTAGGCATTACCCTCGTAGCTCTCCCTCACTTCAACCACCGTCCCGCCGCCAAAACCCTTGAGTGTTTTGGCCATGGTCACGCGGCGTTCGCCCACCTGCGCCACGAACAATGCATAGCCCATTTCGCGCTGTACGGCCGGCGGAAAGGCCGCGAAGTCGGTCTTGGAAGTCCCGCGCCAAATCAGGGGTCTCGGCTCGTCGAGCTTTCGAAGCATGACAAGGCTATGTGATATTTCACATAATCAGTCAAGTCTAAGTCACAAGTGGGCGCGATGCGGGCGCTAGCCTCGGGCGCGAGGTCCGCTGCATCGATCATGATGGGGTGCGCGGCGTCCATGGTGCGGTGCACGCTAGCAGATGCGTTGCCTGCTTGCATCGACCGTCGCCAAGCTGTCCTCAGCTGACGGCCTGCGACAGCACAAGCACTGGCTTTCGCTGCGATGCCAGCTTGGCAAATGCCGGTAAAGGTGGAAGGATCGTAGTTGTACGCCGGGCACACGGCGAATGAAGCCGCACACGCGGCATTGATAGGGGAATGCCACCGAGAAATAACGCAACCCCCAAGGAGGGAACGGCAATGGCTGCAGCACAAGACGCAATGACGCCGATACCGTGGTGGAAAGAGCCGACCAAGGACCAATGGCTGGCTTGGTGGGCGGCCTGGCTCGGCTGGACGCTCGACGCCTTCGACTTCACCATGTTCCTGCTCATCATGGTGCCGATCTCGCAGGAATTTCACGTCCCGTTGGCCGAGGTCGCGTTCGTTCTGTCGGTGACCTTGTGGCTCAGGCTGGTGGGCGCCGTGGCCTCGGGCTGGCTCGCCGACCGAATTGGACGCAAGATCCCGCTGATGATCTCGATCCTGTGGTATTCGCTCAGCAACTTCGCGGCCGGCTTCTCGCCGACGTTCGCCTATCTGTTCCTGTTCCGCGCGCTGCTCGGCCTCGGCATGGGCGCCGAATGGCCGGCCGGCGCCGCCCTGGCGATGGAGACTTGGCCGGTCCGTTCGCGCGGCATGATGGGCGGCATCCTGCAAGGCTCATGGGGCCTCGGCTTCATGCTGTCGAGCGGCATCTACGGCCTGTTCTACGCCTATATCGGCTGGCGCGGCATGCTGTGGGTCGGCGTCTTGCCGGCGCTTTCCGTCCTCTATGTGCGCAAGTTCGTCAAGGAGCCGCCGATATGGCTGGAGAACCGGCGGCGCCAGCGCGCCGAGCATCGCGAGGTGCGCGCCCCGCTCCTCTCCATCTTCAAACCGCGCGTTCTCGGCAACACCTTGACCGCCTGCGTATGGATGGCCGGCGGCTTCGTCGCCTATTACTCGGTCAACGCGCTGTTCGCGACGCATCTGCAAAAGGATCTGCACCTCGCGCCGGGACTCGTCGCGACGCCGATCTTCTTCGCCAATCTGGGCTTGTTCCTGTCGACCTGCGGATGGGGCTGGTGGGCCGACCGCTTCGGCCGGCGCTGGGCGATCATCATCCCCGCGCTGATCGCGCTGCCGCTCGCGCCGCTCTACCTGCTTTCCACCAACTTCCTGTGGATTGCGGCGGGCTTCATCGTGCAGGGAATGTGCGCCGGCGGTGGCATGCAGGGGCAGATGGTGCCTTACCTGAACGAACGGTTCCCGACCGAGATACGGGCGACCGCGACCGCCTTCTGCTACCACCAAGCTGCGATCTGGGGCGGCTTCGTGCCGCTGGTGTTGACCTTGCTCGCCGCGCATTTCGGAACGGGACTAGCCGTGATGATGATCATTGGCACGTGGCTCGGCTGCGTGGCCTGGGCCACGGCGGCGTTCTATGGGCCGGAGACCAAGGGCACGGTCCTGGTGCCCGATCTGGTGGTCGTCTGAACCGGACGGGCTTAATCCCCTCTCCCCGCTTGGGGAGAGGGTCGAGGTGAGGGGCGTCTCCGCATAAGTCATAATTGCGGCGACGCCCTCACGCGCGTTTACTCTTTGCCTTCGCGTCTGCGCCTGGCGGACAGGTCAGTCGCCCGCCCGCCGTACACGGCCAAAGGCGAAGATTACTTCACCAGCTTCTTTCCCGTAACGGCTTCGAGATTCTTGTAGAAGACCTTGTCGCTTGTCTGTTTGTCCATCTTGAGCGAATCCAGAATCTTCAGCGTCTCGCGCGGAAACATGGTGCCGCCCTCCGGATCGAACGGGCAATCGGAGGCGAATACGATCTTGTCGATGGGGAAGAACTCCATGCCGCACTTGGTCGCCGGCACCGCCGTAAACGCGGCGGTATCGGCCCAGAAATCGTTCTTGAAATAGTCGAGCGGCCGCTTCTTCAGGCTCTTGCGCAGCGCCACGTAGTCGTGGTCGGTGGTGCGATTGCCCATCACGTCGCTGCCGGGACCGAGCCGGCCTTCGAGCATCGGCACCAGGCCGGCGAAATGGTGGGTGATGATTTTCAGGTTGGGATGGGTGTCCATGATCTTGGAATAGACGAGCCGCAGCATGGCGCAGGTGGTCTCGTACGACCAGCCGATCGTCCACCAGATTTCGTAGAGCGATTGTTTCTCGTCGAGATAGTCGGGCGTCTCGGCGCCGCGCGCCGGATGCAGCCAGATCGGCGCGCCGATCTCGTTCATTTTCTTCCAGAACGGCGCGTATTCCGGCCGGTCCAGCGGCTTGCCGGCGACGTTGGTGTAGATCTGCACGCCGAGCGCGCCGAGTTGTTTGATCGCGCGTTCCGCCTCGGCGGCGCCGGCGTCGGGCGCCGCGAGCGAGACCTGCGCCACCCAGGCCGGGAAATGGTCCTTTTCCTTTTCGCACAGTTCGGCAAAGCCGTCGTTGACGATGCGGCAAAACTCGTCGATATCTTTTCCGCTCTTGGCGAATTTTTCGATCGGCGGCTGCGGATAGGATAGGACTTGCCGATAATCCTTGTGCCCGTCGACGATCTTCTTGCGCACGTTAAGATCGAACAAAGCCGGCAGCGAGCGGATGCGCTTGCCCATGTCCTTGTAGTCGCCGGCGACTTCGTTGAGCTTGTCGAAGAATTTTTTTGGGAAAAAGTGAGTGTACGCGTCGATGCGCATGGGCGTTTCTCCTTGTGGCGGGAAGGCTTCTAGCATATCGGCGGGGCCGGGCCGCAAGCTTGGGGCGCTCAAGCACCCTCATGCGTCAATTGGGCGACAACTTCGGCGGGGATCGGCTGCGATTTCATGCGTCGCGGATCGTCGGGATGGCGGATCGTCCACACGCGGGTTTCGTAACCTTCGGCCGCGAGCGCTCCCGCTTTGGTCAGCCGATGCTCGATCTTGAAGCTCGAGCGGCCGCACGCAACTACAGCCGTCTCGATCGCGACCTCGTCGCCGAACCGCGTCGGCAATCGAAACCGCGCGCGCGTCTCCACCAGCGGGTGGCCGAGAAAGTCATAGGCTTCGAGGTATTCGGCCTTTTTCATGCCGAGCGCGCGCTCGAGCAGCAGCGTCGTCGAAACGTCGAAAATATCGAAATAGCGCGCATAAAAGATGATCCCCGCGGGATCGCAGTCGCCCCATTCTATACGCGTTTTGCGGATGTTGGTCAGCATGGGATCGGATGACGGAGGACAGACGACGGAAGACAGACGACGGAGGAAGGAATTCTATAGCTTGCTCATATCTGTCCTCTGTCGTCCGTCGTCTGTCATCTGGGTGCCATGCGCAGCGCGCCGTCGAGGCGAATCGTTTCGCCGTTGAGGTAGCGGTTCTCGATCATGTGGCGAACCAGTGCCGCGAATTGCGGCGGCTGGCCGAGCAGCTTTGGGAACGGCACCGCCGCCGCCAGGCTTTGCTGGGCCGCTTCGGGCAGAGCGTGCAGCATCGGGGTGGAAAAAATTCCCGGCGCGATGGCGTTGACCCGGATGCCGAACTGCGCGAACTCGCGCGCCGCCGGCAGGACGAGCCCGACCACGCCGCCCTTCGAGGCCGCATAAGCGGCCTGGCCGATCTGACCCTCGTAGGCGGCGACCGAAGCGGTGCAGACGATGATGCCGCGCTCTCCATCCTGGAGCGGCGAGACCGACTGCATGGCGGCGGCGGCAAGCCGCAGCGCATTGAACGTGCCGATGAGATTGATCGCTATGACGCGCTCGAAATCGGCAAGCGGCATCGGTCCGTCGCGGCCGACAATGCGCTTGGCGGGCCCCACCCCGGCGCAATTGATGAGGATGCGCGCGGCGCCATGATCGGCGGCGGCCGTGGCGAACGCCGCCTCGGTTGCGGCGCCATCGGTCACGTCGCAGGCAATCGCGATGCCGTCGATGCCGCTCGCCAGTTCCGCGGCGGCACTCCGGTTCACGTCGAAGATGGCCACTTTGGCGCCGGCTTCGGCGAGCATGCGCGCGGCGGCGGCGCCGAGGCCCGAGGCGCCGCCGGTGACGATCGCGGCGTGTCCTGCAATGTCCATGGTCAACTCGGTTCGATGGCGGAGAAGGCTGTGCGGGCGACGATCACCCGGGGCGGCGGCGGATTGGCGTACAGCTCTTCGACCAAGGCGGCGCGATGTGCAAGCACCGCGCGCTGGTTGATCGAGCCCTTGTCGGTCATTTCGCCGATGTCGAGCGAAGGCGGGTCGGCGAGCAAAATGGCGCGCATAACGCGGTTCGAGGTGCCGCGCGCGGGTTCGGCCAGCGCGCCGAGGAAACGCGCAAATTCGGCGCGCACGCGTGCGTCGGCGAGCAAGATCGCAGCGGAAACGTCGGGCGACAGATCCGGCGCAATCCGGCGGCATGCATCGAGATCGGGAAATACCAAAGCCGCGACCTCGTCGCGCTCCGCTCCGGCCAGCACCACGTCGCGCACAAGCGGCGCGCAATGGGCGATGAAGGCTGCGCGCAGCGGCCCGACGCTGACCCAGGTGCCGGTCGCGAGCTTGAAATCCTCGGCAAGGCGGCCGTCAAACAGCAAACCCTTCGCCGGGTCGGCCGCGTCGTCGAACTTGAGCGCATCGCCGATCCTGTAAAAACCCTCCGCGTCGAAGGCCTCCGCCGTCAGCGCCGGCGCGCGCCAATAGCCGGGCGTGATATTGGCGCCTTTGAGCCGCGCCTCGAGTTTTTCCCCGCGCGGGACGAGCTTCAGCACCACGCCGGGGGCGGGCAGGCCGATATTGCCGGCGCGTTCGCATTCCCAGGTGCAGGCGAGCGCGAGCGGCGCCGTTTCCGTCGAGCCAAGGCTGGAGAGAAAAATGACGCGTTCGCCGCCGGTCTCGACCGCAAGCTCTTGCAGCGCGTCGAGAACGTGCTGCGACAGGCTGGCGCCGGCGTAGAACAGCACCTTCAGGCGGCTGAAGAATTTTTCCCGCAACGCGCGATCGGCGCTAAGATGCGGCAGCAGCATCTCAAAACCTTTCGGCACGTTGAAATAAATCGTCGGCGCGATGTCGCGCAGATTGCGCACGGTCGCGGCAATGGCGCCCGGCAGCGGCTTGCCCTCGTCGATATAGAGCGAGCCGCCGTTGTCGAGCACGAGCCCGAAATTGTGATTGCCGCCGAAGGTATGATTCCACGGCAGCCAATCGATGACCGCCGGCGGCTCCTCGGCGAGGAAAGCAAAGCCCGAGCGGATCATCGCCTGATTGGCGCAGAGCATGCGCTGCGTGTTGATGACGCCCTTCGGCTGGCCGGTGGAGCCGGAGGTGAAGAGGATTTTCGCAATCGTGTCGGGCCCGACCTTGGCGTGCGCGGCATCGACGCCCGCCGTCGGTAATGTCGCCGATAGAGCGGCGAACGGCGTCGCGCGAAGATCGCTCGGCGGATTGGCGGTGACCACGACCTCGACGCCGGGCGGCAGCGCGGCGGCGATGGCGCGCGCGAAGGCTTTGCTGTCGGCGGCAAAGACCAGACCGGGCGTCAGAACGTCGATGATTGCTTTCAGTTTGTTGAAATCCTGCGACAGCAGCGAATAGGGAACGGAGATCGGCGCGTAGGGAATGCCGACATGCATGGCGGCAAGACCGAGCAGCGCATGCTCGATATCGTTGCCGGACAGAATGGCGATCGGCCGCTCGGGCGTGAGGTCGCGCTCGACGAGCGCCGCGGCGATTGCGCGCACTGCCGCAAGCGCCTGCGCATAGGTGAGCGTGCGCCATTCGCCCGCCGCATCGCGTTGCGCGATGAAAACCCGATCCGGGGCAAGTTCGGCCCAATGCGTGAGCCGCTGAGTGAGATTTTGCGGATACGGAGGTAGCGGATGCGGCGAACGCATGAGAATTGCGCCGTCGCCACGATATTCGACCAGTACGTCGGCACGGCCGAGCTTGACCGGCCGCAGCGGGGCGCGGCCTTTCACGGGAAGCGGCTTTGCCGGCGCGCTCGACATGGGTTAAGTGCACATGGGTTAACTGCGCGCCACCTTGGGCCCGCGCTTTTCCAGAAAGGCCTTAAGGCGGGCTTTCGCCTCGGCTTCGCCCTGGGCGATCGCGGCGGCGAGCGCTTCGGTCGCAAATCCGGCGGCGGGATCGCTGCGGGCGATGCGCGGCAGAAGGTGCATCGCCGCGTAATTGGTGAACGGCGCGTTGCCGGCGATGCGCTGTGCAAGCTCAAGCCCCTTGGCGAGGCCTTCGCCGTCCTCGACCAGATAATGCGTGAGCCCGATCGCCTGGCCTTCCTCGCTGCCGAGCGTGCGTCCGGTGAGGATCATGTCCATGACGCGCGATGTTCCGATGAGCGGCGGCAGCCGGACGGAACCGCCGCCGCCGAGGAAAATGGCGCGGCTCGCCTCGGGCAGCGCGTAGAACGCCGAGCGCTCCGCCACGCGCACATGGGCGGCGGCGGCCAGCTCGAGTCCGCCGCCGATGACCGCGCCATGGAGCACGGCGACGACCGGCGCCGTGCCATACTCGATCCGCTCGAAGGCGCGATGCCAGGACCGCGAATGCGCGACGCCGGCATAGACGTCGCGCTCGCTCAGTTCGGCGAGGTCGAGGCCGGCGCTGAAATGCCCACCCTCGCCGGCAAGCACCACGGCGGCGATACCGTCCGGCAGCGACGAGAAGAACGTTTCGATTCCCCTCACGGTCGTGTCGTCGAGCGCGTTGCGTTTCTCGGCGCGCGCGAGCTTGAGCACGGCGACCTTGCCGTGGCGCTCGGCGTGGAGCGTCGGCGGCAGGTTTGGAAAATTCCTATTCGAATCCGTGCCGGTCATCCGTGCCGCTGCCTTCTCGCGTTCGTCTTTCTATCATTATCGGTTGAAAAGGAGGAGAGTTGGAGACGAGACAACCACCCGGCGCTCGATTGCCTGGTAGCTGCAACACAGTTGCTCCTCATCCTGAGGTGCTCGGCCGCGAAGCGGCCGAGCCTCGAAGGACGAGGCCGAGGCGCTCGGGCCTGCATCCTTCGAGGCCCGCGCTGCGCGCGGGCGCCTCAGCATGAGGGCTTCGGCTTTCCGGCTCGCCGCCTGGCAAGCAGTTTGATCTTAGCCCAATCGGCTCCGGTCAACGCTTCCTTCTTTGCGCGACTCCATCCTTTGATCTGCCGTTCGGCCGCAATCGCGTCGGTGATGCGGTCAAAACGTTCGGACCAAACCAAGCGAACTGGACGCCGCGTGCATGTGTAACCGCAATACGCACCCGTTTCATGTGCGGCCAAGCGTCGGCTGAGGTCATCGCTTCTGGCACTTCCGACGTAGTACGAGCCGTCTGCACACCGAAGCATGTATACGAATGCGCCCAACTTTTTGCTCTGACGCTCGCCCCAAGAGCGGCTTCTCTCAATCCCACACCCCGAGGTGCGAGCGCAGCGAGCCTCGAAGGGTGAGGCCACGGCGACTCGGCCTGCATCCTTCGAGGCCCGCGCTGCGCGCGGGCGCCTCAGGATGAGGATTTGGATCGGCCATTTGACCCTGTCCGCCGTGCCCCGTAAATAGCCCAAGGAAACGGTCGCGAGACGACCACTGGGGAGAGACCGATGCGGGAGGTGTTCATTTGCGATGCCGCGCGCACGGCGATCGGACGTTATGGCGGAGCGCTCGCCAAGGTGCGCACCGACGATCTCGCGGCGGTCCCGATCGCGGCGCTGCTCGCCCGCAACGCGAAGGCCGACTGGTCGCGGCTCGACGAGGTCTTTCTCGGCTGCGCCAACCAGGCCGGCGAGGATAACCGCAACGTTGCGCGCATGGCGCTATTGCTTGCCGGGCTGCCGGACACGATTCCCGGCGTGACGATCAATCGGCTCTGCGCCTCAGGCCTCAACGCCGTGGGCGACGCCGCGCGTGCGATCCGCTGCGGCGAGATGGATTTCGCCATCGCCGGCGGGGTCGAGTCGATGACCCGCGCGCCTTTCGTCATGGCCAAGGCGGGCGAGGCGTTCGCGCGCTCGGCGGAAGTTTACGACACCACGCTCGGCTGGCGCTTCATCAATCCGCTGCTCAAGGCGCAATACGGCGTCGATTCCATGGCCGAGACCGGCGAGAACGTCGCCGAGGAATTTCAGGTGGCGCGCAAGGACCAGGACGCCTTCGCGCTGCGCTCGCAGCAGCGCGCCGGGAAAGCGCAAGCGTCCGGCTACTTTGCCGAAGAGATCGTCCCGGTGCGGGCGCCGGGCGGCAAGGCGGGTCCGATCGTCATCGATAACGACGAACATCCGCGCCCCGACACCACGCTCGAAAATCTGCAAAAGCTCAAACCCATTGTGCGCAATCCCGGCACCGTCACCGCCGGCAACGCCTCCGGCATCAACGACGGCGCCGCGGCAATCGTCCTCGCCAGCGAGGAGGCGGTGAAGGCGCACGGCCTAAAACCGCGCGCCCGCGTGCTCGGCATGGCCTCGGCGGCGGTGCCGCCGCGCATCATGGGCATCGGCCCGGTGCCGGCGACGCGCAAGCTCATGGATCGGCTTGGATTGAAGATCGCCGATTTCGATCTGATCGAGCTGAACGAGGCGTTCGCCTCGCAGGGCATCGCCTGCCTGCGCCAGTTCGGCGTCCCCGAGGACGCCGAGCACGTCAACCCGCACGGCGGCGCCATTGCGCTCGGCCATCCGCTCGGCATGTCGGGCGCTCGCCTCACGCTCACCGCGGTGCACGGCCTGGAGCACCGCGCCGGCAAGCGCGCGCTCGCCACCATGTGCGTCGGCGTCGGGCAGGGCGTGTCGCTGGCGGTGGAGAGGGTTTAGCCCACATAGCCCGTAGGATGGATTGAGCCCGTGCGAAACCCATCACTTTTCCCGCTCCGAGGAGGCGCCCGCCAAGTTCCGTCGCCGCTCGCAAGCAGCCGGCATAGGAATATTTCCTTGACAATTGTCCTCATTTCCGCTACCAAGTCACCAATCTCGCTCGAATCAAGGACGCCAGCCGGTGACCCCGTCTGGCGGGGCGAGTGCGGTGCCCGCGGGCGGCGGCTCGTCACCGTCGCACTCGGGCGGCTTGGGCATCATCCTGCCGGCACTACGACCGGTGCGTGAGGTGCTTTCACTGGACTGGGACAGGCGCGGCGCGGGTAACGCCCGTGGAGAAGCGCGAGGTCTCCGCCCCCCGGTTGGGGCGGGCTTACCGGATCGAGCGCTCCGGCCGAGTCCCAGGAAGCATGGCCTGACGCTGAGCCTTGGGGATGAATAGTCCCCTTGGCGAGAACCGCAGTGGAACGCCGGAAGGCGTGCGCGTCCCGCTGGACGCGCGCCGCACCTTGCAAGTGCGGTGGTTGGTGAAATTGCGCCTTTCGGCGTTCTGCTTCCTTTCTTTCTTTCTTTCGTTCTTTTCTTCCGTGCCGCGCCCGACCGTGATGGATCCGGCCCTCCACTGCCGGATCGATCTGACGAAGGTCGGGAAAGCGGCGAGGTTTTTGGAATGGCTTGCTCATAGCTCGGACGCGAACAAAAAAACGCGCCGCGAGAACGGGATTTTATTTTCCTCACCCGCGGAAGCGGGGGAGGGGGACCGCCCGGAGTTCGCGCAGCGAACGCAGGGCGGTGGAGGGGGCGTCTGACTCACCGCGTCGCTTTCGTCGAAAGAATTTCGTTGCGGCCCGCGCCCCCTCCACCGCCCTGCGGGCGGTCCCCCTCCTCCACTTGCGCGGGGGAGGATGAAGATGAACGCGCCGCGAGAACGAGATAAGCAGGTCCGGCCGGGCATCGGCTTGCCGGACCGGCTCACGTCCTTTACTTATCTCCTTGGATTTCCCTCCCACCGACGGAGGATTCGGCCATGAACATTGAAGCCCGGCAGATCGACCGCAGCGCCAAAACCAAGCTGCGGATCATCGACTGCGACATTCATCCGAAAAGCTCGCTCGAAGACCTGCGGCCCTATCTGAGCAATCGCTGGTGGGATTACGCGCAGACTTATGGCGCGCGCTCGCACCACGGCTATGTGAAAGGCTTTCCTTATCCGAAAGGCCAGCCGCTCGCTTCGCGGCGCGATTCCTGGCCGCCGGATGGCGGGCTGCCGGCCAGCAATTACGAGTTCATGCGTGCGCAGCACCTCGATTTCTACGGCATCGAATACGGCATCATGAATCCGCTATCGCCGTCGGGGCAGGGCGAGCAGAACGACGAGTTCAGCGCGGCTTTGGCTTTCGCCGCCAACGAATACCAGCTCAATCACTGGAACGCGCTCGATCCACGGCTCAAGGCCTCGCTCATCGTGCCCTATGAGGATCCCGACGCCTCGCGCGCAGAAATCCGCCGCCGCGCCGGCGACCGCCGCTTCGCCCACGTGCTCATGCTCACGCGCACGGCAGAGCTGATGGGCCGCCGCCGCTATTGGCCGATCTACGAAGCGGCCTGCGCGGCGGGTCTGCCGGTCGGCGTCCACGTCTTCGGCTATAGCGGCCGCGCGGTGAGCAATACCGGCTGGCCGTCGTTCTACGTCGAGGAGATGACCGAGCACGCGAGCGCCTGCCAGGCGCAGGTTGCGAGCCTGATCATGGAAGGCGTGTTGGAGAATTTCCCGGAACTGAAGTTTGTCTTCATCGAAGGCGGCTTCGGCTGGCTCCCCAGCCTCGGCCATCGCCTCGACCGCAATTGGCAGCGCATGCGCTCCGGCCTGCCGCATGTGAAGCGGCCGCCGTCCGAATATCTGCATGACCATTTCTGGGTCACCACCCAGCCGATGGAGGAGCCGGAAAATCCGGCGCACCTCCTCGACATCATGGAGGCGATCGGCTTCGACCGCATCCTGTTCTCGTCCGATTACCCGCACTGGGATTTCGACGATCCCTTTGTCGCGGTGCCGCAACAGCTAGGCGATGAACGGCGCCGGCAAATTTATTCCGGCAATGCCCGTGCGCTTTATGGGTTTGAGTGAGGCTGGCGTGGCCGCCCCCTGATCCCTAAATGTAGCGGCGTTATCTGCGGAGATATCCCAAGCCCTTGCGCTGGCCGGCTGGTATGATGCCGGCCGGCAGTGTATCACCGGTGGACGGCGTCTATCCGGCGAGGAGTGCGGCATGTCGGTGCCCCATAGTGCGAAGGTAACGGACGAGGACTTCTTCTCTGCCTCGCTCGCCGAAAGCGACCCCGAAATCGCCGATTCGATCGCGGGCGAACTTGGCCGCCAGCGCGACGATATCGAGCTGATCGCCTCCGAAAACATCGTCAGCCGCGCCGTGCTCGAGGCGCAGGGCTCGGTGCTTACCAATAAATACGCCGAGGGCCTGCCCGGCCGGCGCTATTACGGCGGCTGCCAATTCGTCGATATTGCCGAACGGCTGGCGATCGAGCGGGTGACAAAACTGTTCGGCTGCGGTTTTGCCAATGTGCAGCCGCATTCCGGCGCCTCCGCCAATGCCGAAGTTTTCATGGCGCTGATGCAGCCCGGCGACACCTTCATGGGGCTCAATCTCGCCGCCGGCGGGCATCTGACCCACGGCTCCCCCGTCAACCTGTCGGGCCGCTGGTTCAAGGTGGTACCCTATGGGGTGCGCCGTGACGATCACCTGATCGACATGGTCGAAGTCGAGAAGCTTGCGAAAGCGCATCGGCCCAAGGTGATCGTCGCCGGCGGCTCGGCCTATCCGCGGATCATCGATTTTCGTCGCTTTCGCGAGATCGCCGACGAGGTCGGCGCCTATCTGATGGTCGACATGGCGCACTTCGCCGGCCTCGTCGCCGGCGGCGCGCATCCGAGCCCGTTCCCGCATGCGCATGTGGTGACGACGACGACGCACAAGACGCTGCGCGGCCCGCGCGGCGGCGCCATCCTCAGCGATGACGAGGAGCTGGCCAAAAAACTCAATTCGGCGGTGTTTCCCGGCATGCAGGGCGGCCCGCTCATGCACGTGATTGCCGCCAAGGCCGTGGCGTTCGGCGAGGCGCTGCGGCCTTCGTTCAGGTTTTACGCGAAGAACGTGGTCGAGAATGCGAAAGCGCTTGCCGAAACGTTGAAGGCGCGCGGCCTCGATATGGTCTCCGGCGGCACCGATACGCACCTCATGCTGGTCGATCTGCGCAAGAAGCGGCTCACCGGGAAGCTGGCCGAGGCCGCGCTCGGCCGCGCCCGCATCACCTGCAACAAGAACGGCGTCCCCTTCGACCCGGAAAAGCCGACGGTCACGTCGGGCGTCCGGCTGGGCACTCCGGCCGGCACCACGCGCGGCTTTGGCATCGCCGAGTTCAGGCAAGTCGGCGACTTGATCGCTGAAGTCCTTGATACACTGGCACAAAAGGGTGCCGATGAGGATGCCGCGGCGGAGGCCAGCGTGCGCCAAAAGGTCGGCCGCCTGGTCAGCCGGTTCCCGATCTACGAGGGTTGAGGGGCCATAGGGGCGGGGGCAAGGAGATGCGCTGTCCGAGCTGTGGAAGCCTCGATACCCAGGTGAAGGATTCGCGGCCGACTGAGGACTCGTCCGTCATCCGCCGCCGCCGCGTGTGTCTTGCCTGCAATTTCCGCTTCACCACCTTCGAGCGGGTGCAGTTGCGCGAGTTGATTGTGATCAAGCGCAACGGCAGGCGCGTGCCGTTCGACCGCGACAAGCTGCTCCGCTCGGTGCAGATCGCGTGCCGCAAGCGTCCGGTCGACCCCGAACGCATCGACCAGATGGTGTCCAAAATCGTGCGCGAGCTGGAAAGCCTGGGCGAAAGCGAAGTTTCGTCGGAGACGATCGGCGAGACCGTGATGGCGCACCTGCGCGAGCTCGACGATGTCGCCTATGTCCGCTTCGCCTCGGTCTATCGCAATTTCCGCGAGGCCAAGGATTTCGAGACGGCGCTCGCCGAACTATCCGCCGACGAGGCGGCGGAGATCGCGCGCAAGTGATGAAGAGGCGGGGCCGTCAGGGGGGACCGAGGAGGTCCTCGACTGTGAGATCGAGCCCGGGAGGATCGAGCCGCAGGGAGCCACCGCTGAGCAGATTCGGCGTGCCGCCCCGGGTATGATGCGTCACCGTGCGGGCGTCGGGATCGATGATGAGATAATGGGCGACGCTGGGCAGTTTGAAATAGCCGATGAGCTTGGCGCTGGTGTCGCTGTGAGCCGTGGTCGGCGAGAGCACTTCAACGATGATCATCGGGTTAGGGACGATCGTTGTTTTGCCTGGAAGCCTTTCGCTACAGTAGATCAGCGCGTCTGGCTCATAAGCTGTATGCTCGTCAATGCGTACGGCAACGCCATCGGTCATGACTTCGCATGGAAGTTTGTCCGCCGCGACGGCAGCGCGAAAGGCCAAGTATACAGCCCCTTTAATGCGATTGTGGGCCACACGTTCTGGTGCCGTGGCGACGACTTGGCCGTTGATAAGTTCCGTGCGCCGTCGCTCGCTCTGAGTTTCGCTCCAGGCGAGGTATTCGTCGACAGTCATGGCGCGGCGAAGGGCGACGTTCATGGATCGAAAACTATCATGGAACGCGACATTGGCGCAAAGCGATGACGCGCGTTTCATGGCGCTGGCGCTGGCGCTCGGCCGGCGTGGGCTTGGCCGCACCTGGCCGAACCCGGCCGTCGGCGCGGTGATCGTCAAGGATGGCGTCATCGTGGGGCGCGGCTGGACGCAGCCCGGCGGCCGGCCGCATGCAGAGGTCGAGGCGCTGCGCCGGGCCGGGGAAGCGGCGCGCGGCGCGACGCTGTATGTGACGCTCGAGCCTTGCTCGCACTACGGAAAGTCGCCGCCCTGCGCAGACGCCATCATCGCCGCCGGCGTTGCGCGCGTCGTCTCCGCGCTGGAAGATCCCAATCCGGAGGTGTCGGGCGCGGGCCATGCGCGACTGCGCGCGGCAGGAATTGCGGTGGAGATCGGCGCTGGCGCCGGCGCCGAGGAGGCGCGCCACGATCATGCCGGCCACATTCGGCGCATGCGCGACGGCCGTCCGCATGTGGCGCTCAAGCTTGCGGTGTCGGCCGACGGCAAAGCGGGAGCTGCCGGCCGGCGCCCGGCGCCGATTACCGGCGAAGCCGCGCGTGCGCGCGTGCACCTCATGCGGGCGCAAAGCGACGCAATCATGATCGGCATCGGAACCGCGCTCTCCGACGATCCGATACTGACCTGCCGGCTGCCGGGCATGGCCAAATATTCGCCGGTGCGCATCGTCCTCGACAGCCGGCTCCGCCTGCCGCTCGGCGCGCGCTTGGTGAAGAGCGCAAGCGAGGCGCCGGTCTGGGTTATCGCCGAAAACCGCGCCTCGCGGTCCCTGGAGGACGCGCTCTCCGCCCAGGGCGTCGAAGTGTTACGGACCGAGGGGAGCGGTGGTCGCCTCGACCTCGCAACTGTCGTTAAGCTGGTCGCGGGGCGCGGCATCACCCGGCTGATGCTCGAAGGCGGTCCCACGCTTGCCGCGGCTTTCATTGCCGCCGACCTTGTCGATGAAGCGTATATGTTCCAGTCGTCGCAAATCATCGGCGCGAACGCTATCGATGCGCTTGATGCAACAGCTGGAGCCGCTCTCTTGCGACAGCTAAAGCAGGTGAAAAGCGAACCGGTGGGGGCCGATCGGCAAGACTGTTACGAGCGCGGGTGATATTATGTTTACCGGCATTATCAGCGACTTAGGGGAAGTGATTGACGTTGAGGAAAAGGCCGAAGGATTGCATCGGCTGAGCATCGCCTGCGGCTACGATCCGGACACCCTCGACATCGGCGCCTCGATTGCCTGCTCCGGCATATGCCTGACGGTCGTCGGGTCCGGGCGAACGGGAAATCGGCCCTCCTTTGTGGTCGACGCCGCGGCCGAGACCTTGCGGATGACCACCGCCGGGGCTTGGCGGCGCAGCACTTGGCTCAACCTCGAACGGTCGCTCCGCCTCGGCGACGAACTCGGCGGCCACCTGGTGAGCGGCCATGTCGACGGCGTCGCCGAACTGATCGCGCGCGACGATTTCGTCGATATGGCGGGCCTTTCCTTGCGGGCGCCGGTCGAACTCGCCAAGTTCATCGCACCGAAGGGCTCAGTTGCGCTCGATGGTGTGTCGCTCACGGTCAACAAGGTCGAAGGGAATATCTTTTCGGTGCTGATCATCCCGCACACTCTCAAAGTCACCACACTGGGCGCGCTCGGCATCGGCGCGCGGCTGAACCTCGAAATCGACCTCATGGCGCGCTACGCCGCGCGGCTTTTGGCGGCGGCGCCGCGCGCTGCATCCGACTAAGCGCCGGTCCTTTTGCCTTCATCGTGCAAAACGGGTGCGCTTGTTTGCACTCCAGCCGCTTGCTACGACCACGCGCATAGTGGAGCGCAACGATGGCCGGGCCGCGGCGAGGCAGGCGTGAGAAAGACGACGGCAAGGGCGCGCGCATCCTCGTCGTCGAGGCGCGTTTCTACGAGGAGATTGCCGATGCGCTCTTTGCCGGGGCGATGCGTGCGCTGAACGAGGCGCAGGCGTCCGTCGACCGTATCAGCGTGCCCGGTTCGCTGGAAATTCCTACCGCCATTGCGATTGCCGCCGATGCGGCACAGCGCCGCCGCCGGCCCTATGACGGCGTGGTGGCGCTCGGCTGCGTCATCCGCGGCGAAACCATCCATTTCGAGATCGTCTCGCATCAATCGGCGCGCGGATTGATGGAGCTTTCGCTGGCACGCGGATTGCCGATCGGCAACGGCATCGTCACGGTCGAGAACGAGGCGCAGGCCTTCGCCCGCGCCCGCATGGACGAGCAGGACAAAGGCGGCGACGCCGCGCGCGCGGCGCTGGCGCTCATGGGCCTCAAGCGGCGGCTTGGGAAGTCGTGAGATGACCGGCGCCGAGGTGAAGCAACCCCGCAAGGCTAACAAGCGCGGCGCGGCCCGCCTCGCCGCCGTGCAGGCGCTCTACCAGATGGATCTCGCCGGCACCGGCTTGAACGAGATCATGGCCGAGTTCGAAAACCATTGGCTTGGCGGTGAGGTCGAGGGCGCGCAATACCGCCCGGCGGAGGCCGCGTTCTTTCGCGACATTGTCGGCGGCGTCGTGCGCGAGCAAAGCCGTCTCGACCCGCAGATCGACGCGGCGCTAACGCACGGCTGGCCGCTCAAGCGCATTGAGACGGTATTACGCGCGGTGCTCCGCGCCGGCGCCTACGAGCTTGCATGCCGATCCGATGTGCCGGCGCGCGTCGTCATGTCGGAATATGTCGACGTCGCCGCCGCCTTTGTCGACGAGGAGGAGACCGGCATGGTCAATGCCGTGCTCGATCAGCTCGCGCACCGGCTGCGCGCGGCCGAACTCGCCGGCGGATAGACCGGGAGCCGCTCATATGGCCGCCCGAGACGAAACGTCGGCGGAGGAGCGTTTGATCGCCCGCTATTTCCGCCCGCTGGCGACGCACCCGGGCGCATTCGGCCTGGGCGACGACGCCGCGGTCCTCACGCCGCCGCCCGGCTGCGATCTCGTGCTCACGACCGACGGCGTGATCGCCGGCGTGCATTTTTTTCCCGACGATCCGCCCGAAAGCGTCGGCCGCAAGGCGCTGCGCATGAATCTGTCCGATCTCGCCGCCAAAGGGGCGAAGCCGGCCGGTTTTCTCATGTCGGTCGCGGTGCCGGCGAACGTCCAGGAGAAGTGGCTTGCAGAGTTCGCCGCAGGGCTCGGCGAGGATGCGCAGCGCTACCAGTGTCCGCTCCTTGGCGGCGATACCGACCGCACGCCGGGCCCGATATCGGTCTCGATCGCGGCCTTCGGCACGCTGCCACACGGAAAAATGGTGCGGCGCTCGACCGCCGAGCCCGGCGACTGCGTCGTGGTGACCGGCACGATCGGCGATGCGGCATTGGGCGTGCTGCTGCGGCGGGATCAAAACAACATCGGCGAGCGGTGGCGGCTGTCGGAGCCAATGCGCGCGCACCTCGTCCAACGTTATCTCCTGCCGGAGCCGCGCAATGCGCTTGCCGAAGTGATCCTGCATCATGCCTCGGCAGCAATGGACGTGTCCGACGGGCTTGCCGGAGACCTCGCCAAACTGTGCCGGGCCTCCGCCGTTGCGGCGGAGATCGACGTTGCGCGCGTGCCGCTGTCGGCTGCGGCGCGGGCGGCGATTGCCGCCGATCCGGCGCTGATCGACACGATCCTCACTGGCGGCGACGATTACGAGATCGTGCTGACGCTTGCGCCCGAAAAGCTTGTCCGCTTCCATGCGGCCGCCGACGGCGTTGGCGTGGCTGTGACTGAAATCGGCCGTATCACCGCAGGAGAGGGCGTCCGCTTTGTCCGCAACGGCAAAGCGCTTAGTTTTGCGCGGCCGTCGTTCAGCCATTTCTAACAACGTCGCGGCGTCGCTATAATGGCGGATACGGAGGACGCCCATGCATGACACGACGGCCATTGCCGCGCCCGAAAAGGCCGCGCCCGAAAAGGCCGCGGCGGAAACGGCCGCGGCGGAAACGGCAAAGCCCGAAATGGGCATGCCGCCGCACAAGCCGCGCGCCGGCAAGTACGCCAACCCGCGCTACGCCGAGCTTTATCGGAACTATCCGACCATCGATTATCTGCGCCGGCGAGCGCGCCGCCGCCTGCCGCATTTCGCCTTCGAATATTGCGACGGCGGCTCCGGCAAGGAGGATGCCGGCATCAAGCGCAATTGGGCGGCGCTCGACGCGGTCGAGCTGGTGCCGCGCTATGGCGTGATGCCGTCGCTGCCGCCCTGCGAGGTCGAACTGTTCGGCCGCCGCTATGCGGCGCCGATCGGCATCGCGCCGATGGGCGGCCCGGCGATCGTGTGGCCGGGCGCGGACATTTATCTCGCCCGCGCGGCGCAGCGCGCCCGCATTCCCTATACGCTCGGCACCGTCGGCTGCGCCACGATCGAAAAAATCGCCGAGATCGCGCCGGACGTATTCTGGTTCCAGCTCTATCGGGCGGCGCGCAACGACCACGCCATCGGCTTCGATCTTGTCCGCCGCGCGCAAGCGGCCGGCTGCCATGCGCTCGTCCTCACCATCGACGTTCCGGTGCGCACCACCCGCGCCCGCGAAGTCGTGGTCGGCCTCGGCGGCGCGTTCCATCCAGACTTCGGCAAGATAATGCAGATGCTCAGGTCGCCGGCCTGGACCATGGCGCTGCGCCAAAACGGCATTCCGCGCTTTTCCAATTTGCGCGCTTACGCCGGAGACGTTTCGATCAACGACATGGTCGCCTTTGCGCGCCGCGAAATGGGCGGCGCCTTCACCTGGGAGGAGGTCGCCAAGTATCGCGACCGCTGGAAGGGCACGCTGATCGTCAAGGGCATCCTGCATCCGCAGGACGCCGAGAAGGCGGTGTCGCTCGGCGTCGACGGCATGTTCGTCTCCAATCACGGCGGACGCCAGATCGAGGCGCTGCCGGCGCCGATCGACGCGCTGCCGGCGATCGTCAAACAAGTCGGCAAACGTTCAACCGTGATGATGGATTCTGGAATCCGCAGCGGCACCGACGTGGTGCGCGCCTACGCGCTCGGCGCCGCGGCGGCGTTTGCCGGCAAGGCCTTCCTGTGGGGGCTGGGCGCGCTCGGCGAGGAGGGGCCCGGCCACGTCATCGAGCTTTTGATCGAGGAGACGCAAGCCGCGCTCGGCCAATTGGGCGCGCACACGCCCGACGAGGCGCGCTCGGTCGTCATCCGTCACAAGGGGGCATTGCAGTTCTCGTAGATGGGGTAACGGGCCGGCGCCAGAGTAGCAAGCTGGCTTGGGGCTTGCGGGGGCGTTGGCGGGAAGGTGGTCGTCCCTCACAATGATGGTGTGACGAAGTCGGCGAGGCCGCTTCAAGCATCG
>Ga0207416_1002246_pt1 | contig 21847 bp, 29 predicted proteins | sample PaiPotPPM11metaG_FD_184107 | JGI IMG/M metagenome (GOLD analysis project Ga0207416, IMG submission 184107) | Iron sulfur acid spring bacterial and archeal communities from Banff, Canada, to study Microbial Dark Matter (Phase II) - Paint Pots PPM... ...
CATTCGCCCTTGCGCTCGCCCACGAGTGGATGTAGTTGATAACCGGCAATGTTCATGTTCAGCGGGCTGGTGGCGGTCGAAAGCGACGCCAGCAGACGGCGCAAGCGCTTCGCCTGTTGAGCGCTCACCCCTCCGCGTGTCCCCTGAGGCAAAAAGCCGTTCCAGCCCCTTATGGCGAAACCGTATTATCATGTTCGTGTAGTGTAACTACTCGGGTTACAAAAGTCAAGTCCCTTATGGCCCCTTGTGGTGCCCTGTCAGAGAGATTGGGGTTAGAGGCGAGGACGGTCTCGAGTTGGAAAATCTAAGGTGTTTCGATGACGAACCGTCAATTCCCAAGACGAATTGCGCTACCTCCGAGTCACACAACCTCAGGCGCCGTTCGAACTGTAATCTCTGCGCTTGTAGCTGACCACCTTGCGCAACTCGATCGCCAAGTAGGGGTAGGGCTTGCCCTACCCTTCTTGGTTCGGCGCCAATATACACGGAGGGGACGGCAAGCCGTCCCCCTACCGCGAAAGGCCTTGCGTGCACCCGCCATTCTCCACACCAGCTCGATCGTCATCAAAAACAGCTATGCCCGACAACGGCCGCCGGCGCAGTCATCGTTGGGCGTGCCTCTTGCTATGAGCCTTGCGAAGCGGTAGTATTTATTGCATGACAGATAAGCAAGCCGTGATCGACGCTCTCCATAGACTTCCAGAGGACGCCTCGCTCGAAGAAATCACCGAGGAGTTGCGCATCATGGCGTCCATCCGGCGCGGACGGGCAGATATTGCCGCAGGCCGTAACAAGACTCAGGAGGAAGCAGAACATTTGCTTGAGTCTTGGGCCACCGCATGGACTTCAAGATAGTTTGGTCAGACGCGGTGATTGCGGACCTCGAAGAGATCTGCTCTTACGTCGCCCAACATGACCCGCAGGCAGTCGGCCGGATCGGGCGGGGCGTACTCAACCACGTTCGCATTCTAGCGTCATTTCCATTCATCGGCCCCACCTATTCCACGCGGCGCGAAAGGAACACTGCGCGAGATCGTCTTTCATTCCTACCGTGTCTTCTAGGACGTCAGCAAGGACTCCCTTAGCGTGGAGATTCTTCACGTCTGGCACGGCGCGCGTGACGAACCAACGTTTTGAATGGCCTAACCCCACGAAACCGGGCTTACCGTCGCCGGATCGAAAGCCATCGCCGGACCTGCATTTCACTCTGTGGCCGTGCCGGAAACCAACAGCCCTCCGCGCTAGAATCTTACTCGCCTGCCTTGCCAACCTCGCTTATAATCCCACCACCTTTGATTTCGAAGCAGCACCGACGGAGAAGCGGACCATGCGCACGTTCAATCGTGTTTCAAGAAAAACTTTCAAGTTACTAACTGCCGCTGGCATCATCTTTGCTTCCGGCTTGATTGTTCTACAATTCCGGCCATTTTCATTGGTCAGGAGCCATGCCGCTCCTTTGCCGGGCGCAAACGGCGCGACGCCTGCGGCAAGTCTCGCTCCCACGCCTCCACTGGGTTGGAACAGCCGGTAGCGCAGCGCGGCGGTGCCGCAACCAAAATAAGGTAAAGAGACGCCACCTCGCTATGTAGACAGTCTACTATATCAAACCCGCTGTTTATGCGCCTTGCAGAGAGTGAACTGAAAAATGTTTGTTAAAAAAACAAGAAATTACGATATTGCAATGCAGAGTTTGCGTATCTCAAACTCTGCGGTTTTTCTCTTGCCGACGTCGATTACAATACGGCCTGATGTCACGTCTTCGACGCCAGGTGCACTGCGACCGCTTTTTCTTTGTGACCTGCCCGCTGTTTCATAGGCGATGCCATCTCGGCGAACCGGAATTCGGTAGACTGGCGGGGCGATTCAATCCCGCCGCGCGGCGCAACGCTTCATGCTGACGGCCTGGGTGTTCCGGCCCGACCACTGGCACGCCATCCTGTACCCTCGCCACCCCGCCGGGTACTTGGGCCGATTCGCAGAGACTGTTTGCCGTTTGTCCGGTAACAGGACTATACTTCTGGCATGCAACACCTGACGCTTCCCATCATCGTTGAGAGCGACCCAGACGGCTATTTCGTCACCTGCCCCACGCTTCAGGGCTGCTACAGCCAGGGGGAGACCTACGAAGAGGCGATTGCGAACATCAAGGACGCCATCCGGTTGCACGTCGAGGATCGTTTGGCTGACGGCGAAGAAATTTCGCAAAAGGTATCTGTGAGCCTTTCGACCGTTGAAATTGCCGTCTGATGCCGAAGTTGCCACGCCTCACAGCCCGCGAGATTGCCGCCGTATTGGAGAGAATTGGATTCTCACTCGCCCGGCAGAGCGGCAGCCACCAGATTTACAAGAATGCGGCAGGCAAAAGGGCTACGGTTCCGTTTCACGCTTCGAAGATTCTCCACCCGAAGTTCTGAGGAGCATTCTGCGCGATGCCGAGTTGAGTCCCGAAGACCTGGAAAAGCTACTTTGAATCGACTGCGCCCGGCGAGGTCAATCCCCAGCCCATATCGGGTCTCTGGTTCGTCTGCATCCACCCCAGTCCAGTGGCCCTTGAGCAAGCTCAGGGCAGGCTAAGCAAAGCGAGGGCGGGGGCCGTGGAGTGGAATCTTGTGCGCCTGCGGTGGTAGGCGGCCTGGATATCAGTGACTCTGGCGCCTGAGGATGTCGTGGGTACCGATACGACGGAGGATCAGTGCTTGGCCAGCGCGCTGGTAGGTGATGCGGTAGGACATGGTGACGCTTGCTTCCCAGATATCTTCCAGTCCTTTCATTTTCCTGGTCCGTAGGGAAGGATGTGCGGGATTCGTGGCGAGCAGGAAGATAGACTTTTCTGCACGTTGCTGGATTTCTCGGGGCAGGTTCTTGAAATCGCGGGCGAAGGACTCTGTGCGGGATATTGCGAGCCGCACGGTGCCAGGTTTCTCGCTTGGCCGCGCCATGGAACCCCGTTAGCTCAGATTAAGCTCTCAAGTCGTCGAGCAGGTCCCGAACGGAGGGGAACTCCTTGATCCGCCCTGCAGCGATATCCTCGTCAGCCTCTCGCTCCTTCTTCTGCCACTCGCGAGTCCAGAACCAGAGTTGGTTCTTCGGGACGAGCGCCGACGGCACCATTTCGACTCGCCCGCCGACCAGCCGCACGAGCATGTGGTCGCCCTTCCTCAGCTTGAGAGCCTTGGAGATACGGTGAGGAATGGTGACTTGGTGCTTGGCTCCTAGCCGGACTGCTTCTTCGATGATTGGTTTCGTCCTGGCCATTAATATTTCCTACATTCCGATTTTCTTACGAAGTAGCCGCCCGTGTCAACGGCGTCGTTGTCATAGCCGTTGTGGCGCGCAGAGCAAGGCATGCGCAGTTGAAGGTTCTGCAGTTTCTTCCCCAAACGCGGGTGTTCTCATCGGCCGGAATCGCACGCGGTACATCTCCAAAAGGTAGCGCAGAGTTTCGCCGTCCAGAAACTCTGCGCTTCCAGCTCCATCCCTCTTTAGTGACGCGTAGGGGTAGGGTTTGCCCTACACAATTGGCTATTCGGAAATGGTGAGGGTACGGCAAGCCGTGCCCCTACCGTTCGCAACGCACGATCGAAGCAGCGTCCCGGCAAGAACTCTCCCGCTTTCCCGGTCATTTGTGGAAGATATGTTGGCGGATGTCCGGCCAGTATTCCCTCATCCAGTTGTCGAGGGCGTTGACGGCGAGTTGTGTCCCCCACCGGCTTAGCGTATTCCCGAAAGTGCGATCCGGGGCAGGATAATAGAGGTCGGAGATGGTGGCGCCCATCGCCGTGCCGATGAGGTTGGAGGAATTAAACGTCCAATTCCCGGCATCGTTTTTCGCGAGCAAAACACGACTGAAGGCGTAGCCCGTTCGCTTAAAGATGTTTCCCTTGCCCAGCCTGAAATAGCGCGGGTCCTGGCGCAGAACGCTGGGCATGACGGCTTTCTTCATGAAGGTGCTGATGGTTTCATCGGCGAACGCCGCCGTGTATCGCTCGGCCAGACCGCCGGCGCTGTTTCCCCATTGGCGGGTATTTTTGCTGTTGGTCACGGCCAGAATAGCCGCCTCCGGAAACGCGAAAGGATCAAAGGAAACCCGGGACGCCAGGAAGAATTTTTGCCGCGAGGTCATGGGAACAAAAGGCTGCTGGGCATCTTCCACCGTCAGATAGTTGGGCGCCACCCAGAACACGCGGTCTTTGGCGTATTGGAAATCCGATTTCTTCTTTTTTTTCTTTTCAGGCTTCTTCTGCTGATCGGAGGGTGCGGGTGCAGAAGGCGCGGCGGGCTGCGCCGATGGCGTTGGAGCCGGTTGCTGGCCAACCAAGCCGCAAGGCGTTATCAAAACAAACAGCGTGATGGCAGCAAGGCCGCCGGCGTGAGCGGCTGCGAAGCTTTCTCTGGGCATCGATTCTCCGGGTGGTTAGTATTCCCCTCATTATTTTACCTGCGCAAGTCTATATAGATGCTGAATTTTGCCTAAAGGTCACCGTCGGGAGTCGCACAGGGCTCGGTCGCCGATACCTACAGCATTTCCGTTACATCAAGTCGGCTCATTGACTTGTCTTAGTGCTGGATTCCCGCGCAAGCGGGAATGACGGTTTCGAGAGTGGGTCGTGCGGGAAAGAGGGGTTTCTAAAGCGGCGGCGTGGTAGCTTCCCGCCTACGCGGGAATGACGGTTTCCTACTCTGGTCCCCAGAACGGTGGTGACGGCGCGGCTACTTGATGTAATTCATCAACGTGTTCTGCGAGATTTTGGCGAAGGCGGAAAGCGCGACCTGCAAGGTGACATCAGCCTGATCCATGTTGCTGATGGCGGTTGCGGGATTGGCGGCGATGAGCGTGTTTTGCTGCGCCTGGAGCTGGAGTTGCTCTTGGTTGAGATCGGTGGTGGCCGTATTCATCTGATCCACCGTATTGCCATAGAACGTGCGTTGCGTATCCACACTCTGCATGGCAGCGGAGACTTCCGAAGTGGCGCCGCTGATGTTGCCGTTGGTATTCAGAGCTGTCTCCAGATCGTGCAAAGCCTGGAAGACGTCCGCGCCCGGAGCATTGAAAATGGAGCTGCCGGGAAGATTGATGGACGCCGTCTGCCCGGCGCCGATGGCTACCTGATTCGTCTTATTGTTTCCCTGGTTAGGTTACGCCGGAGGGCGAAGTGCTGTCAGAAACGTAAGGAGGATTGTTGGTGGCCGTGCCGGCGAACAGGTAGCTGCCTTCGTAGGAGGTGTTGGCAAGACCCAGGATGGACTGCTGGATGGACGAAACCTGCTGGGCGACGGCCTGCCGTTCTGAACCGGTTAGCGTGCCGTTCGCGCCTTCGGCGCCGAGGGAGATGGCCTGGTTTAGGCTGTTGATGACGGAGTTCAAGGTGGAATCGGCCGTTTGCAGCGCGCCTTGCACGTAGGAGATGCTGTGCAGGTACTGGTCATTCGAGCTGATTTCCGTGCGGTTTCCCACCAACTGCGCCGCAGCCAAAGGGTTGTCCGAAAGCTGATTCACGCTCTGTCCGGTTGAGACTTGCTGCAGCGCATTATTCAGGTTCGTCTGGTCCTGGGTCACGGAGGACACCAGCGTTGTGTAAATGTCAGGCGCGATTCTTAATCCCATAGTTACCTCACACCATATTGAGGGTGCTCTGCATGAGTTGCTGAATAACGGTCACAACCTGTGCCGAGGCCTGGTAAGCGTTTTGATATTGCACCAACATCGCCGCTTGCTGATCGATCGAGACGCCGGAAAGCGAATTTTGCTGGTTCTGTAGTTGTGTCAGCACGGAATTGACGGTTTGTTGCTGGGTCGTCGCGTTGGAAACGTCGTTGCCGACCGTATCCACAAGGTTCGAATAATAATCGGTCACATTCTGGCCGCCGATCAAAGCCTGATTTTGAATTCCAGCCAGGGCCAGGGCATTGCCGTTGCTGCCAGGTGTGCCGTCGGAGCTTGCGGCAATCAGCGAGGGGTCGGAAATGGCCAGTGAAATTTGCCCGGCGGAACCCGCAACCCCCGAAAGCGGGGTGAAGAAATTGGTTCCCGCATTGCCATTTGCATCGTATCCGGCCTTGCTTTGGGTGTTGACGGCGGTCGTCAGATTGTAGGCCAGCGTATCCAGCGAAGTTTGGGCCGCAGGAATGCTTTGGTCCCGCGCTTGAATCAGCCCGCCTAACTGGCCGCTTGAGAGGGTCGAGGTGATGTCCGTTCCCGTCGAGGTGTAAATGTCCTGGAAACCGGTCGAAGGATTGCCCTTGGTTGACAGGTTGAAGCTCTGGTTGCCCACCACCAGCGCCGCTCCATTGGAAGTGGTCAACTCAAAGGCGCCGCTCGAAGCATTGGTGACAGAGACATTCACCAACTGCGAGAGCTGATTCACCAGTTGGTTGCGCTGATCGATGAGCGCGCTGGGATCATTGGTGGTTCCTGTAAATGTATCGATCTGTCCATTCACCTGGGCAATCTGGCTGGTTAACTGATTGACCTGGGTCACCGTTTGTCCCACGGACTGGTCCAGGCCAGTCTGAATCTGGTTGAGCCCGGCCGATGCGGTGTGAAAGGCGTTCACCAGGTTCTGCGCCGCACTCAGCACGCCCTGCCGCAACGGCGTGGAGGTAGGGTCCGTGGAGAGCGATTGCAGACTGTTGAAGAACTGGCTCATCACGTTCTGCAAGCCTACGCCTTGTGTTTCGTTGAAGAGTGACTGTACCTGATTCATGCCACCCAGGTAGGAGTTCAACTGTCCCTGGCTCTGCGTCTGCGTGTCAATCTGGAGCTGCAACACTTGATCGCGCAGCGACTGAACGCTCTGCAGTTCCGTGCCCTGGCCGAGCACGATGGATCCATACTGTACGGGGGTCTGTTCCACCAGGTTGGGACGCTCCGCCGTGTACCCCGGGGTGTTGGCATTGGCGATGTTATTGGAAACGACGTTGAGCGCGCCTTGCTGCGCGATCAGCGAATTCACGGCGATGTTCAGGGTGGAGTTGATGCCTCCCATAATTCAGCAGCTCCTCTCAAAAAACGGGTCGGGGACCGGAACGTCTTTGCTGAGGCTGTAAGTCCCATGCAGGTAGGCATTCACATTCAGAAGGATGTTCAGGTTGGCGCGGGAACTGCGCAGGAAATCCTCAAAGGCTTCGGCGGCGCTGGCCACTTCGAGTTGCGCAGACTCATTCTGGCGGATCAGATTCTTTAAGGGTTCAAAGTCCGTATCCGAGTTTCTCATCGCGTCGCGCATCCATGCCGTGTGGGTGTTAACCTGTTCATTCATCGCCAGGATTTTTGCGCAAAGGTCCGCCTGCCGGGTGGTGTGTTCCTCGATTTGCTCTATATCCATGGCCACAAAGGCTCGCTGTCCGGCTTCAATCTCTTTGCCAAGCTGGCAGAGAGTGTGAAACCGCAGGGTCAGCAGTTCGGCCATGGTTTGGAGTTTTTGATCCATCCGTCGAGTTCTCCCGCGCCGGTTACGTTCGGGCGGCGATTGCCGCCTCAAGGGGCCGTCAGACGTCTAAATCCAACAAGTGTGGTTCGCCTTCATCAGCATCGGGTTCGGGTTCTTCCTGAATTCTGCCTTCGGGATCGTGGGGCGGCGGAACACGCTTCGTCCCTTTGGATTTCCGCCGGTCATAAGATGGCGGATATTCCGCCGATTCATTGGCCGGTTCAATATGAATGGGGGTGAGGCTGGGAATGCCGTCCATGCTTCGTACCCCCTTTCATGCTTAATTGCCGCCGCTTGCAAGCTGGCCGGTTAACGCATAGGCGCTTGCCGCTTGGGCTTGCGGGCTACCAGCGCCAGAGGCGCTTCCCGATGAAGTGGGCGGACCAACAGGGCCGCCAGAAGTAGGTGGACCGACTGGGCCACCAGAGGTTGGCGGGCCGTCCGGGCCACCTATGACCACTCGCCTTGTCAATTGCATTTCCATGATTGTCGCCGGGCCGCCGTCGGGGGCCTGGAATTCAACTTGCTTCGTCAAATGCTCGATATCGACCGTCTTAGCGGGGTTGCCATTCTTCCCGTCCACGGTGATTTGGCCGATGGTCTTAGTCTCTTGACCTCTGCCGTGACCGCCATTCGGCGTGCTCCACTGGCCTTGCTCGTGAAAACGCATGACGCTCGCCTGGCTCAACAGGGACGTGCTGAGCGTCACGCCGTCATTTTGCGTGGCAGGAGCTGAGACCGTCTGGCTCGCTGCTGAGGCCGGTTGAGAAGCAGCCGAAGATCCGGGTGGCACGGTATTGCCGTTAACGGGAAACAACGGCTCATAGATAACTGTCACAGAGGTAAGCCACTGGTTCGACCAGTGAGACTCGAAGAGGTTTGACCGTTGCGGTGGAGCAATCTCTGGCAACCTCTGGAATTTCCCGGCAACGAGTCGAAGCTATCAGCCTACGCTTTCAGTCTTGCCTCCTTTGTGGCCTCGCGAGGCGAACAGCCAAGCGCAAATGTCGGGCGGGGGGAGCTTTTTGTCAAGCCTCCTCGCGCTGGGCCACAGGGCCACAAACGCGCGGCCTGAGCGACCGCCTTTGAGGCGGCCACGCTCATCAAGCCACCCGCACTGCGGGTGGTGTCTGACTGCTTGCGAAGCGGGTATAACCGTCATTTGAAAAGCTCCTCTGATTGGGAATTTGAACACGAATGGAACTTGAGCTAGGATTCTCCGCGCCCCTTAATGAATTCCTAAACTGATGACGGGGCAGAACGTCAGCAGTCACATCAGGACTCTTTGGAGGAGCATCTCACCCTGCAACCGGGGGAATTTCTCCTCAAGCTGCCTTACTTGCCCGCAGCGTAAGCGGCCCCAAACAGATCATTCGCCATGGCCTCGCCAAGCTGGTGGTTGTCCACCGTGTACGCGCCACTTTGGACTTGCTGCCTCAGAGCCTGAACGCGCTGCTGCCGGACTTCGGGAAGGCCTTGCAAAACGGCCGCGTAGGTCTGGGATCCCGAGGAGAGCCTGACGCTCACATTCGAGGTATCGATACCCTGTCCGCCGCGCACTGAGCCGGTTGTTGACCCGGCCCCGCTGGCGCTGCCATGAATGGGCGGCTCGGGCTGAATTTGACGGCTGATTGGGTCCGAATTGTTATTGAAGTCCACTTTCATTACTGCCTCCTTTTCGAAGCTACACAGAGGTCTATCGACCAGGGCTTCGAAAACTTTAATCCGCGGAAAAGCAATCCTCAAAGGGTCATGGTTTGTGACCGAGAGCCGGAGCTAACTGCTTATACATCAATGCAGAAAGGCCCATCCCACCCTCGGAAGCAATAGCGTTTGCGGCCGACTGGATGCCAAGTTGCCGCATGGTGTCTCCTCCAGCGTCATCCTCGGATTCGGTGGGGTCGCCAAAGGTTTTATCCATGCCTTCCCACCACTTGGTAAGTAACATGCCCTCAAACTCTTGGCAGCCAGCCAGGAGTTTGCGCCCCTCCGGCGTTAGCTTACTTGCCTCAAGTTGTTCATACGGGCCCTGCCCTGCCTTGGCGGGAATTTGGTGGTTCTTGTTCATATTGGCCAGCGAAGACTGCGAGTTAAACTCCGCCATTGCACCGCCGGCAGTGACTGAGAATAAGGAATCACTCATTAGAGCACCTCAAGATCGGCCTGGAGCGCCCCTGCTGACTTCATGGCTTCCAGAATGGCGATAATGTCCCGTGAAGTCGCGCCGATCCCCTGCAGTCCGTTCACCAAGTCCTGCACAGTTGCTCCTTGATGAAGCTGCACCCGGTTCGCTTTCGACTCCTGAGCCTGCACCGTGGTTTGCGGAACCACGGTCGTCTGCCCGCCGGAAAACCCTTGAGGCTGAGAGACTTGTAGCTCCGTTGTGATCTGTACCGCAAGGTTTCCGTGCATGATCGAGCAAGCGGCAAGGGTTACGCTCTTACCGAGTACCACTGTTCCTGTTTTCTCATCCACCACCACCTTCGCCCGCACATGAATCTGGACGGGGGTGGATTCAATCCTCGCCAGCAAGGCCGGAACCGGATCAACCTGACCGGTGGGCACCACCACATGTATGCTTCGGCTATCAATAACCAGAGCAATCGTCTTACCAAATTCTTGATTAATGGCCGCAGCCGTATTCTCCGCCGTATCGAAATCCGCCTGGTGTAGTAACAGGTTTATATTCTTCAAGTTACTGATGTCAACCGAGGTTTCCTTCTCCACAATCGCTCCCCCTGGGATGCGGCCGGCGGTGGGGTGGTTCAGCGTAACCGAAGTGCCATTCGCCCCTGCGGTGTAACCGCCAATGACCAGCGGTCCCTGCGCCACGGCATAAGTTTTGCCGTCTGGGCCGTAAATCGGGGTCATCAAAAGCACTCCGCCTTGCAGGCTCTTGGCGTCGCCAGTGGAAGCAACATTTACGTCAATCCGCGTACCAGGATGAGCAAAAGCCGGTAACATACCCGTGACGAAGACGCTGGCCACGTTGCGCGTAATCACAACCGAGGACGGCGTTTGCACGCCCATCTTTTGCAATATGTTAGTCAGGGTTTGGATGGGGAAGATGTCTTGTTGCTGGTCACCCGTACCGTTCAATCCCACGACCAGGCCGTAACCCATAATGGGATTGTCGCGGATGCCCTCGACGCTGGTAATGTCTCCAATGGTGGCCTTACGCGGCGGAGTATCCGCGCTGAAGCCACGAGTGATCCCCGTCAGGATGGCCAACAGAATTAGAGTTGCGGACGCTTTTTTCATGGCTATTTAGAACCCCACCACTCTCAGGATGAATCGCACCAATTTATTGGGTGGGCGTTCGCCATCGCTGATGACGCCCTTACCCTGAACTTCCACTTCGAGGTTGCCAATGGCGCCGGAAGGGATGGAATTGTTAGGGGCGATATCGTCCGGGCGGACCAGTCCGCGCAGGATCACGTGTTGCCACTGATTATCCATCTTCACCACCCGGTCGGCCTGAACCACCAGGTAGCCGTTCGGCAAAACAGCCATCACCATCCCTTGCAGGCTCGTATTCAGAAGCGAAGAAGAAGCGGTTTGCGCCTGCCCATTCAGAGCATTTTGCGATTGTGGTGAAAACATGTTCTGAAGGCCGCTGTTGGGCGGGATAATCCCAAAGAAAGCTCCAATGCCGGAGTTGGCTGAAAAGCTACGTTGCGACTTTACATTACTGGAATTTGCCGCAGTGAGTTGTTCAAGAATGTTGATGGTCAGGGTGTCTCCCGTGCGGTAGGCTTTGTCATCTCGCCCCATACTGGAAAAGGGTCCATTCGAAGTCCAAAGGCTACCCATTGGCCGCACCGGTCCCTTCACGCCTGAGCTCGCGGCGCTAATATATTGCTGTAGGGTTTCGTCAGTGGACGGCGCCTTGGCCTTCTTGCGTCGGGCCAGGGCCGCTCCCGGCGCGAGCATCAGTACCGTTAAGCCCAGACTTGCCAGCCGCAAGCTGGCACTCAATCGTGTTAGTGAAAGACGAAGTTTCATAAACTGATCCTCGATCAAAGAATGGACCGTAAACTGTTCCGGCCCGTTACTTCGGCGCTGAGCACCCGATGTGTCGTCAAGCTCCTGACGCGAATCTGCTGGCCCAACGAACCTTCCTGCAAGGGAATAACGACGGCTTTGATCGTGAAGCCCTTACCGGTCACGAGCAGCGTGGCCAAGGCGCCGGGCTCCACTAGGATGGGTTTGGGCTGCGGTGGCTGGAACGGAACGAACTTTGAAGCGGTGCCCGATTCGGAAGCCGCACGCAATGCCGCGCCTGGATTGGCGATTCCGGGCGCTGGCAAACTTGCTGTGCCCTTTGCTCTTATGGGTTTGAATCCAGGAAATTTCACCAGACGCGGAACAATAACGGCAAAGGGAACAAGGCCTGGCTCACGTGCGGCCACCAGTCGGAATTGGGTGGTGCGGCGCAACGCGTCCGTTTGGATGCTGATGACTCGCAGATTCGGGTGGTTGGTAGTCACGGTTACTGGCGCAGTTAACTCGACTCCGGCCAGTTCGAGAGGATCGTCGCCTTTCAGCCCGCGGCGTCCCGCTTCGGCGTTTAATGCATCCACGATTTCTTTTGACGAAAGCGCCCGGTGAAATCGCTCAATCTCGACAGAAGCTGGGATAAAGAGTTTCCGGGAAAGCTCCGGCTGGTCTTCAATGGCCGTTTGAATCTGTGCGTGGCTCACATGGAGCGCTACACCAGGCTGAGGCGCAGAGCCAAGATCGATTTTCGCTGCCAGGCATTTCAAAGATTCAGGAGCGCTGTCCGGAAGCAGATCGGAGAGCATGACTTCGCTCATGCGAACGACGGCGTTGCTGCGAATTTTGACTTTCAGGTTTGCATCTGCTGCCCAAACTAGGTGCATGCCTGCGGCAGCAGCGGCGACCAGAGTGAGAGCGGCTTTGAGATGGCGAGAGATCGGGATCATGAATTTTATCCTGACGCGGCGCCAACCCTCAATGCGGACGGGCAGGCTTTGGCTTATTGCGGCAGGTTGTTCAACTCCTGGAACATCTGGTTGGCCGCCTGGACAACCTTCGAATTGGCCTCGTAAGACCGCTGCGCCAGGATCATCTGGATAAATTCGTCCACCACATTGACGTTGGCCGCTTCCAGCATTCCCTGCTGCAGAGTGCCAATGCCTTCGGCGCTTCCCGGAGCCCCCACCACCGGCTCGCCCGAAGCCGTGGTCGGAAGATAGAGGTTGCTGCCGGTGTTCATCAGGCCGCCGGAATTAGGAAACAAGGCGAGCTGAATGGAGCCGACTTGCGCGGCTTGCGCCTGGTTCGGTTCCTGCACCGTCACCGTGCCGTCGCTGCCGATGCTGATGCTGGTGGCATTGGCAGGAATGGTGATCGCGGGTTGAATGGGATTGCCATCCGAGTCCACAATCTGCCGGGTTTGGTTCAGGTGGAATGAGCCATCCCGCGTGTAAGCGATCTGGCCGCTCGGCGTCAGCACTTGGAAAAATCCATCACCTTGAATGGCCAAGTCCAAGGGATTGCCCGTGTTCGTCAGGTTGCCTTCCGTCGTGATCACTTCCGAGCTGGCGGGCCGCACCCCCAAGCCCACCTGCAGGCCGGATGGAATGGTGGTTTGCTGAGTCATGGCGGAGCCGGGCACCACCAAGCCCTGATAGACCAGGTCCTGAAATTGCAGCCGGTGCTGGCGGTATCCGGTGGTGTTGGCGTTAGCCAGGTCGTTGGCGATATTTTCCAGGTTCAGGTCCTGGGCGGACATGCCGCTTCCGGCGGTATAGAGGGCACGATACATGATTTTTTCTCCTATTGCACGTTGGGCAATTGACTGATGGCGGTGCTGTTGAAATCCTTATCGATGGTGGTCACGACTTTCTGCATCATATCAAACTGCCTTTGCAGCATGACCAGGCTCACCATGCCCTGCATGGGGTTCACGTTTGAAGATTCCAGCGCGCCTTGATGAAGGTCAGGTTCCTTCGCCGGAACCTCGCTTTGCGCGGGCGCAGTAAGGTAGCTGCTGCCTTCCATGGAAAGCGGCGTGCCGTGCGGAAAATCCACCAGCTTGAGCTGCCCGGCCATTGTTCCGCCGGAGGAGATCGCTCCGCTGGGGCTGATGGTAATCTTGCCGGGAGGCACCGTGATGGGTCCCGGTTCTTTCTTGCCGGGGATCACGCCCATCACCGGATCGCCTTGGCTCGAGAGCAGTTCGCCTTTCGGACTCAGTTGCAAGTTGCCATTCCGCGTGTAGCGGTATCCAGCTGAGGTCTTCACCACCAGGAATCCCGATCCTCCCAGCGCCACGTCCAGGTCATTGCCGGTGGGCTTGAGCGATCCCGCTTTCAAGTCAATGTCCGCGCCACCCAACACGCCGTAATTGTCCACCGCCTGCGTCAAGGGGCTGATAGGGCCGCTAGGCGCGGCCTCCAAGGCGTGATAGAACTCGTGTTGGGCTTTGTAACCGGTGGTTGAGATGTTGGCAAAATTGTTGGCTGTCAGGTCCAGCGCGTCGGACTTCGCCACCAGACCCGTCAGCGCCGCATAGAATCCACTGTCCATAGGCTTTTCACCCCGCACCTTCCAATGCAGCTTTAGGGCCAAAAAAGATTGGGATTTTCTTAATCTGCAAATGGCTTGAATTCAGCCGATTGGAAATGGCCAACTGTTTCCCCGGATAAGACGTTTTAATGAACGCGGCGCCGCGTTGCCCAATTGACTGGGCAAAGCCTGCCGGGCTTACCCGGCAAGGCAAACCTGAAGCGTCCATAATGAGCGGAGGCGCACCTGCCCGTTGCCTATTCCTTGCTGCCTTTTGAATCTGCAATAGTACGCTTTTGGGCGCTATTCGGCTGCTTGATAACAAAGGGGATTCGCGGTTTGGTCCCAGCCGCTCCACCCTTTTCCAACCGCTCCACGGCGCCAGGGTCAGAGTTAGCGATTTCGGTAGCGGCATGGAAGGCTCACCATCCTCGGGCAGAACTTAGCACGAGGCAATGAGACAAGGGAGACAAGTGAGACCCATGAGACAAGAAATTTTTGTGACAGTAATTTCAATCAGTCACGGGGGAAAATCGGGCTGCGTCCATGAAGAATTTGCCAAAAGTGAGGCATTTTGCCACATCGGGAAAAGGAGTGGGTTTGAACCGGTCATCAGCGAATGGGTTGGGATGTGGGCAATGTACGGTATTCGAGGTGGCGAATGCGTGCGCAACACGATGCGCGCCAACTGGGCGAATTCCGCCCGCCAGGTTGGGGGAGAAGCGAACTGAATCGATTCTCCCTATCCTAATTGCCAGGGGAATCGGTCCCCTTGTCTTACTTTGTTAGGTTGAATCAGGCGCCGTCAGGGCATGGCTTCAGCCCTGCCAAATCCCAAAGGAAGGAGAAGCGGCTTTAGCCGCTGAGGGCCTCAGGGGCTAAAGCCCGAATTCTCGGGACCACCGCCAACGGCATGGCTGAAGCCATGCCCTGACGGTGCGCCCAGCGATTTAATAGAGTAATACCTGTAGCGCGTGTAACCGCATTTACGTTTGGCGCCACTATATGTAAGTATACTTTCATATGGTACAAAGGCATTTCTGACCGAACCGGCTCGCGGGCGGCGCATCCATTGCTTCTGATGTATACGCTTCTCCCCAATCTGTGGCAAGCGGGGCTGGCGCCCGGTAGCCCGACTCCTTCAGCGGTGATCGCATCGAGGCTACAAGGGTCGCCGACATAAAAGGCGATGCCGGCGCCACCCGCGCGTTAATTCACGTTGCAAGGACTGCCATCACCGAAGCGCTTCGCGCAACACATTCTCTTCGACGCCCCGGCCCGCACAGCATCCGGCCAGCTTGCCGTTAATCACGACCGCAGGCACGCTGCGGACGCCATGCTGCGCGGCACGGCTGGCAATCTCCGGTTGATGCATGTCATGCACCACTACTTCGTGTTCTGAGCCAGCCAGCTTCTTCACGGTTTCGATTGTGTCCTTGCAGGTCTTGCAACCGGCGCTGAAGATTTCAATTTTGTGTCTCATGTATTCCTTCTCCTTGTGCATTCCTTTGGGTAAGGCCCGCTCCTGCCGGAACGCAGGCAGAGCAGAAGGAGGCTGTAGCCGCACGTCGCGGCCAACTGTTCCAGACCGATGCGGCGACGAGCAGACTGATCCCTGCATACGTCGCTTGCGCCGCATCGAAGTAAAACTTTCCGGTTAAAATTACTGCCGCAGCCACAAGCCCCATCCAGAAAGGGCCGTAGCCATGGCGGCGCGAAGCGCGGAAGCCGAGCGCCGTAACGGTGATGGCGAGAAAGGTGAACGTCAGCGGCAGCAGATACTTTGCCGAAATCAGGAAACCAAGGCCAAGGGCCGAAACAATGCCCGCATAGGCGGGCCAGCAGGCGGGACACATCAACTTCGGAAGCAGGGAAACGCCAACACCGGGAAGAGCCGCCGCCGCCCGCTTCCATGTCATTGCAGCACCTCTCCGGAGTCGATGCTTTCCAGAATCGGACAATCGCTTGCGGGGCCGCACCCTGAGCATTGCGCTGTGACCCTGGAGAGCGCCTTCTTCATCGCCTTCAGCGTGCGAATCTTCTCTTCAATGTCGGATATTTTTGCTTCGGCAAGCGCTCGAACCTCAGAACTGCTTCGGTGGTGATCGAGACGCAGGGACAATAGTTCCCGAATTTCGGCGAGCCTAAACCCAAGCTCCTGTGCGCGTTTGATGAACTTCACGCGACGTACCGTCTTTTCCGGGAACATCCGGTAACCCGATGCAAGGCGCGGCGGCTCGGGCAAAAGCCCTTCGCGCTCGTAATAACGAATGGTTTGGAGGTTTACTCCTCCTCGCTCGGCAACCTCACCAATTTTCAAGGCCATGCCACTCTCTCGCTTTCACTCCTTCAGCCTAAACCCTGTACCTAGGTATAGTGTCAAGCAGTTTTTTGGAATTGTCTCCACTTGTCCACCTCTATTTCAAAAAACGCTCCATGACCGCCCTCCGGATGACGTTCCTCACAAACATCATGCCGGAAACCGTCATGGAGTGTCATGGTTTTTGGTTGGGGCATTGCCGCGCTGCGCTACCTGCTCAGGGTAAACTCCACGAAGATTGTCCAGTTCGCTGCCGGACAAAAGATCAAATACCGTGATCCTTCGCTGCGCTCAGGATGACGCCTCCGAAGGCTTGGCTGATACGCGCAGATTCCTGAAATGTAGAAACTCCAGGCACGGTTAAAAACGTGCCCTTCCGGTCTTCGCAAAAAGCTTCTGTGAACCGTCCGGGTAAAGATGGGCCGCCCAACCCGCCGCGAAAGTGGTAGAATTTTTTGAAGGAGGGGAATCACGGCTTCCGCCAGCGGGAATGCCCGGCTTGTTGAGGACGGAGGGCGAGACTGATCCGAAAGAAAGAAGGAGGTAAGACCAACGTGAAAGAAGAAAGACTCGATCCGAAGGTCATCGGTTATTGCTTTGTTTTCCTTGCCGCCTACCTGTTCTTCCCTCTCTTGTTGCGTGCGCAAAGCGACTACAACCAAACCAATCTTGTTTCCAGTGTCCCAGGCAACGCCTCGTTTACGGATCCCAACCTCATCAACCCCTGGGGTGTTTCCCAAGGCCCGAGCACTCCCCTTTGGGTTTCAGATCAGGGTAAAAACGTTGCAAGCATTTACACGGGGAATGGAAGTCCGCTGAGTCTGGTAGTTAATGTGCCGACCTTTGGAACAGGCCCCGCACAGGGTCCCACCGGCCAGGTGTTCAACGCCACCAACGGTTTTGACATTGGCGGCCCCAACGGGTCTGTTCCCTCTGTCTTCATCTTTGGCAACTTAAACGGCACCATTTCCGGTTGGAACCCCGGCAGCAATGGCGGCCTGACCAACTCCGTGATTGCCGTGAACAATAACAGCCTTGGGGATGTTTACACCGGTCTTTCCATGGGAACGGTGAATAACAACTCCATGCTCTTTGCCGCCGATTTCAAGATGAATGGGGGCGTGGACCAGTTCAACAGCAGCTTTGGGTCCATGGGTTCGTTGAATGATCCCAACGCGCCAACGGGGTACGCGCCTTACAATGTAGCCGTGATGAACGGCAACCTGTTTGTGGCGTATTCCAAGGTGGGAGCCAACGGCTTGCCGGTGATCCAGTTGGGCGACGGATTCGTCGGCATGTACAACCTTTCGACTGACAATTGGAGCACACTCACCTCGGGGGGCAACCTCGATGTGCCGTGGGGCATGACGATGGCGCCTTCTGACTTCGGCAAGTTCAGCAATGATCTACTCATTGGAAATTTCGGAAATGGGTGGATCAACGCTTACAACCCGATGACGGGCGCTTGGATGGGAACCCTGGACGGAACCAATAACCAACCGCTGACCAATGATTTCCTTTGGTCGCTTTACTTTGGCAACGGGGCGAAGGGGTTCTCACCCAACACCCTCTACTTCACTGCAGGAATCGACAATCAGACACAAGGACTCCTCGGCGCGATCAATCCCAGCCCGGAGCCTGCTTCTTTGATACTTCTGGGCAGCGGCTTGTTGGGACTGGCATTCTCCCGCCGCCGTCTGCTTGCCAGGTGATTCACTTTCTTCGACTCGTTCCAGCCAGTGGGCGCCAGGGCCGCGGCCTTGGCCCCCACTGACAGCCTAATATGCCGCTAAATCTGCCGTAACAACCCGCTTCCCACGGATTGACTGGAAACCAGCCATACCGAAAAGCCCACTGGCCTCAATGCGGTGCCCAGAGCTGCTGGCAACAACATATCCTTCCATGAAAGAAGAAAGGCAGAGACAGGTTTTCCATACAGGTCTTAATTCGAGGAAGAGGGAGTAGATTGCTACGGGGTTTTTCAGGATTGCAATGCCAAGGCCACGTGTTCCTTCACCTGGTCAGAGGTGAAGGGTTTGCGGATGTAGCCTTTGGCTCCGAGAGAGATGGCTTCAAGCACCTTGGCCTCGCTACCTTCGGTGGTGACCATCAGGATCGGGACGCGGCGGGCGGGATCGGCATCATGCCACTGACGGAGAAATTCAAGCCCATCCATTTTGGGCATATTGATATCACTGATGACCAGATCCACGTGTTGCTCCCGCATGATCGTCAGAGCATCAATACCGTTGTCGGCTTCGATCACGTTTTCGATTTCAATCCCGGTCTGCCGCAAAGATCTCTCGATGATCTTTCGCATGACGGACGAATCGTCCACAATGAGCACGCGCAGTCCTTTCATAGTTCTTACCTTGATCGATGCTCCTGGCAACTTTTTCCGCCAAAGCCAGTGATGTTAACCCAGTATTGGACTAAACGGCGGGTCCGGCTAAGACTTTCTCCTTCAGTTTCTGGCCTGTGCTGGCTATGTCCGACAAGAGAGCTTGTGAAAGTTGAAGCGAAGCGCTGGCGGTCAGGTCAGGCAAGTAATCCGCTATGGTCTGCTGGATCAGGCGCCGTGGCGGGGAGGGTGGAGATTCCGGTTCAGAATCGAATCCGGCGCCCGAGCCCTGGCAAACAAATTCGGCGACTGCCACAATGTGGACAACCGGGAAAGCCGCCGGGTGGTTCGCCGGCTCATGATGTCCCGCAAAAACCTCCACCAACGGCAGCGGGAAATTCCATTCCACGCCGATTTGACTTCCCAGCTCACAATGGGCAGTCCCAAATCGCTGACGTTGGGTTTGGGGCACATCGGTTATCCATTCCAAGGGGTTTTGGGATGGGCATTTTTCGTATCCGGCGGCCGCTAGCATGGGCAACGTCCCCAAGTCGTGAAGCAGTCCGGCAAAGTATGCCTGTTCCACCTGTTGGTCACCCGTCCACGCGGCAAGCCGCTCGCTCAGTTGCGCCACCAGAAGGCTATGCCACCAAAATCCCTGGGACACCTGCGCGGTCAAGCGCCGCGCCGCATAATCCATGATGGCGTCGGCCAGCAGAAGCGCGCGGATGTTATCTGCTCCGGCGAGGATCACAGCATGTTCAAGGCGCGATACCGGCTCCGGAAGATTGAACAGGGAACTGTGGCAAAGCTGCAAGACCCGGCTGGTGATCTGGGGATGGTCTTCCGACAATTTGCCCACTTGCTTCAGGTCCACGGGCGCTGTACTCAGAATTCGATTCATCTCCTGGACTTGCGGCGGGAGAGCGGGAAGCTCAATTCCGGTTGCGTTCGCTGCGAAGCTTTCTTCGGGAAGAGGCCTGCAGCGGGCGGAATGCATTTCCTTGAGGTAATCCATCGTGGCAAGCCTGCGCTTGGAGCTTCCGTTCAGCCTTTCACTAGAATTGGAAGCATGATCCTTCCAACCATCGTCATCGGCTAAAATGGTGCGGGCTTTAACAGCGACGCTCAATTTGTTCATCATAAGGAGATTCTTAATGAGGACTCTTCATGATCTTGCCGTCGAGACCCGACGGTTTTCGAACGAAGTCTCGCGACTAATCTGGGTTAACCGAGCGCCGGCTCGTTTACTTCATCCTCTTCCGGCACGTTTTCCGGCACCGGGATGGGGAAAAGGATGTGGTGGAAGGTCTCGGCATGTTGCAGGCGAACCCAATGAAATCCCGCACAGGAAACAATTCGGAGAGATTCAGCATCCTGGGCCTCAACGGCCTGCTGAAGAGTCTGCGCCAAGGGTTGCGGATGGTACTCGCAATCTGCGACGGTGGTAGGTGGCACACCGGCGGCTTCAATCTGTACTAGGGCGCTATTCAAAGTGGATCCCTGCGCGACGCAGGGCTTGGCTTCGCACTGGTACATCGCCTCAAAGCTTCGAAGGAGGGTGTGGTCGATTCCGTCCGCGAACGCCAAATAATAGGTATGGCTGGAAGGTTGGCCATGAGCCACCACCACTCGAGCTGCGTTCAGGATGGGATACGGGGCCATGAAGCTCCATTGCAGGAAATGGGCCTTTTGTTCGAGCGGAAAGACGGGGCAACCCCATTGAAGAGAGAGGGTCGCAGTGACCTGTTCCTCCGTAGTAGCGCCCAGATGAATAAGCCATTCTCCCAGCCGTCCACTGCCTGCTTCCTTTTGGGCTTGGACCGCCGTCTTGAGCTGTTCATCGGTAATGAGGCCACGCGAATGCATGAGCAAGCCAATCGGCTGGCGATAACGGAGCGGCCTGCAGCGCGCGGATGAGAGGTTAAAGCGGCGGAAGAAGCGCTCCACGCCCTGCCGCATGCAGGCGGCGCAGCAATACCATTGCTCGTTCAGCCAAATGCCGCGCGGAGGCTTGCGTAGGCCGAACCAGGAACGGGAAGGTCCGGGGCAAAGAGGGTTCTCGCAGTGTTGCGGCGCTGGTTTGATTGGAGAGGTAAATTGTGTCGCCATTTTCAATCCTTCATTTCTTGTGGTTATCGCGCCAGGGATTCCAGCCGCTCTCGCTGGCTGGCAATGGAAGTGATGCGGAGCCCGTAGTTGCCGTCAACGGCCACCACTTCTCCCCAGGCCACCACTTTCCTTCCCACCACGAGCTCAACCGGCTCATGGACTTGCTGGTCTAGTTCAATTACGGAGCCAGGTCCGACATTCAAGACGTCCCGCAGCAGCATTTGCTTCTGGCCGAAGCGCAACGTCACTTCAAGATCGACATCCATGAGGATTTCCAGGTTGGAATCCTGCCGGGGCTGGGTGGAAATCAAGACCGGCGCAGGCGCCAAAGGGAGATCCGGGGCGGGAGCGAGCGCCGAGACAAAGTCCTCGCTCATCAGGTCGTGCAGAACGCAGACGGGGCCCTGCGCGGTGCTCAAGCGGAACGTCGCCAAAGCCGCTACCGGCCAGGAGGGCCGCTCATAACCGGAAAATTCAGGCTCAGCTCCAATCCCCGGGACGGGCAACGTCGTGGCCAATTGCTGGAAGAATCCCATCAGAGCATCGCGATTCTCCTCGGCAAGGGCCGCATGAGGCTCGGGAGGAGCCACGGCAATGGCCTGAGCGAGGCGCACGGAATCTTCCTGGGAAATCAGGAATGCCTGCTCGCCGGACTTGCCGGCAAAGAAGCGCATCCAGAGACCGCTGACAGAGTTGGCGGTGAAAAGGTCCTGCCCTTCCTTCGCAGAGAGTTCCGTCACCGTGACCGGTGCGCCGCCAATCCTTTCGATGGCCTCCGCGATGCACTTCACCCAATTTTGCGGATAATCAAGAACCGCCGAATTTTGAGATGCCGTTTTGGTATTCATTCCGCTCCTTTTTCAGATTCCTGGGAAATCGACAACTGTTGTTGGACCATGGCCCCGCGTTGCTGCCGTGACCGGACAGGCAGGGCCGTATATAGTTTCTTGTCCTCGACCCAAAGAAGCACTGGATGTTGGATCTGGTGGCGGAGGAGAACTGTTGCCCCGGGACGGAGAGCCAGCAGGTCCTTGCCGCTCAGGGCCGTGAAAGGCAGCGTCATTTCGACACCGAAGATGGCGTCCTTCAACCTCTCCCGGAGCTGTTGCG
>Ga0207416_1002248_pt1 | contig 21796 bp, 22 predicted proteins | sample PaiPotPPM11metaG_FD_184107 | JGI IMG/M metagenome (GOLD analysis project Ga0207416, IMG submission 184107) | Iron sulfur acid spring bacterial and archeal communities from Banff, Canada, to study Microbial Dark Matter (Phase II) - Paint Pots PPM... ...
TCGCACTGGGACCAAAGAGATTGCCGCGACCCGGCGACACTTCGCGGCGCATCCGGCCAAGGCCCTCACCCTCCTCCGCCGTCCAGTCCAGGGACTGTGCTGATTTGCGACTTTTCACAAGCCGTTCATGCCCCCAGCAACGTGGGTTTCACCATTATCCTCCCACCTATAGAGCGGCGCTCCATCGCTTCGCCAACTGTAGCGCGGGGCTCTGTCCCCGCCCCCTCTGTAGCGCGGGGCTCTGTCCCCGCGAAGGGGCCCCGCCCTGGCATCACGCAGCACAGATTTGTGTCCACACGGACCGGCGACCTGCGCGAGTATCCTGAGTGTCGGGCACAGAGGGCTGAGCTGCATCCGTCCATCCCCGGTCGAAGGCAAAATGGAAAAGCCGCCGACATCGTTACATGCCGGCGGCTCGCCCTCGGGCGTGAGCCTGTGACCTAGACCGAGATCGTGTCGTCTGTGAAGATTGCTTCGATCTCGCTGCGGGCCCGGGCGACCACGTCGCGCAGGCGGCGCAGCTTGTCGGCATCGCCTAGCGCTCCACGAGCGCCCTGGCGGAAGACGAACTGACCGAGCTGCCGCACTTCCTGGGCCAGCTCCCGCATCTCCGGGGTAACTTTGGTTCCCCAGCCGGAAGCCATTCGCGCTCGAACGTCGTCGACGGTAGACGCCTGCTCGGCGAGGAAGCGCCGTCCCTCTTCGGTAATGGCGTACACGCGCTTGCCGTCTTGCTCACTGCTGGTGACGTAGCCCTGGTCCTCGAGCAGCTGCAGCGTGGGATATACCGATCCCGGGCTCGGGCTGTAGAAGCCGTGGAACCGCTCCTCGAGGGCACGGATGACGTCATAGCCATGGCGCGGCTGATCCTTGAGTAGATCGAGGATGACGTACTTGAGATCGCCGCGACCGAACCTGCGCCCTCCATGCGGAGGACCGAATCCCCGGCCGAAGGGACCGAATCCCCGGCCGGATCCCGGCTCGTGACCATGCCACCCGTGATGGAACCGGCCGAACCCTCGTCCCTGCCAGGGACCGAAGCCGAAGCCGCGCCCACCATAGCGTCGATGGCCAAAATGACCAAACATACTAACTCTCCTTTCTCGCGATCGTTACGATATATCGCGATATATCGCAGTATACACCAAAGGCGGTCGGCGCGCAAGAGCCAAGGGGTGTAAGGGTGTAAAGGTAGGTCCTCTGCGCGAGCTGGATGGGGACCGCCGGCAAGTTCCTAGCAACCGTAGCTCGGTGCTCTGTCACCGATGGAGGCAGGCCGGTCCGACCCGCTCAGGGTCGGACTCGGCCGGGTTGGGCAGAGCTGCTCGTTCCTGCTCTGGCGCCTGGGAGGAACCGCCTCCGCATCCGAATCAGGCGGGAAGGGAGGCATCTCGGCGCTCCCCGGCCGGACGCGTCCCTAAACGGGCCGCTGCGGCCTGCCTTGATCGGTGACAGAGCACCGAGCTACACCCTGTAACGGAGACCCGAGCTACACCCTCGGTCAACGACACTGTCCGTTCGGACCCGTCCCATCCTGACGCACGAGCACTAGGGTGTAGGGACACTCACGAACTCTCGTCGATCTGGAGACAGACCACGCCCCGGAAATCGAGCCAGCACCGCCCGTTGCCCTTGGCCATACGGATGAGCACGTTCTCGCAGTGGACGCACCGCATGACCATGCCGGGCGCATCCATATAGACCGGCTGCACGCCCGCCTGCTCCATCGCGCCACAGCCGGCACAGACGGTCCAGACGGAGGTCATGTCGAACGGAAAGATCTCACCCAGCAGGCCCGCGGCCGCATTCCCGTCCAGACGCCGTTCATCTGTATCCATCTCTATCCTCCTGTCGGACCAAATCGCTCCGTCCTGACACGTGCCGGCTCGTTGCCGAGCGCTACCAGATCTGCCGCAACCGCCTCGACAAACGGCGTGGGGCCGCAAACAAATGCCAGCGGACGCTGGCCGGACGGCCAGGCAACCTCCTGGAGCATGGCGCGATCTACGCGCCGTCCGTATCCTGTCCAGCCCGATGGCTGTGATCGCGTGTAGGTGTAGACGATTTCGATTCCATGCTGCTCGGTTGGAAGGCGGTCGAGCTCATCACGATAGATGACGTCCTCAGGCGAGCGCGACGAGTAGAGCAGCCTGACCGGCACATCGCTACCGGCTGCGATGCGGTGCCGGATCATGGCTCTCAGGGGTACGACGCCCGATCCACCCGCCACCAGGAAGAGCGGCCCACCCTGGGTTGTCTCCCACACGAAGTACCCGCCGATCGGGCCCCGGAATTCGAGCCGATCGCCGGGACGCACTTCTTCCACCAGATACGGAGAGACCTCCCCATCGTCGAGCTGCTCGACGGTGACTGTGATGAGCGGCTCCTCGGGTGGCGAGGCAATCGAGTAGCTGCGCACGGCTTGATAGCCGTCTTCGGCTGTCAGGCGGATATCCACATGCTGGCCCGGGCGGTGTCCCCTCCACCCGGCAATGTCGACGATCAGGCTCCTGACCCGCGGCGTCTCGGCGACGGTGTCCCTGACATTGCCCAGCTGCCAGGTCAGTCGCCCCAGTACCGCTGCTCTTGCCACGGATCACCCCGATTGTGGTAGCCGAGCGTCTCCCAGAAGCCAGGGGCGTCGTCGTCGAGCAGCCGTAAGCCGCGCACCCACTTGGCGCTCTTCCAGAAGTAGAGGTGTGGCACCAGAAGGCGTGCCGGTCCACCGTGTTCGGGCTCCAGCGGTTCGCCGTCGAAGGTGTCGGCAACCCACGCTTTGCCCCCCGTCACATCCTCGAGGGGCAGGTTGGTCGTATAGCCGCCGTCGCTGAAGGCGACGACGTAGCTGGCGTCGTGCTCGACCTGAGCGAGCAGGGTATCGACCGAGACGCCTTCCCAGACGGTGTCGAGCTTCGACCACCTGGTCACGCAGTGGACGTCTCGCGTGATCGTCTCACGCGGGAGCGCACGGAACTCCTCCCAGCTCCAGCGTTTGGGCTGCTCGACGTCTCCGCTGATAGAGAAGTCCCATTGATCCAGAGGGGTATGGGGCGTGGGGCCGGCAGAGAGAACGGGGAAGTCGGTGACCAGATACTGACCGGGAGGAAGGCGATCCGCTTGCTCCGGAGGACGGCGGCGGCCGCGAAATCCCCGAGAGATGAAGTCCTTCATGACCGCTTCTCCCTTTCGCCGGCAGCAGTCTCGCTCCCCGGCGAGTGTTGCGTACGTCCATCTGAGGGATGCGTGCCGGTCGAGGCCGTCTGAGTGCCCGCAGGCACAGGCGTATAAGCAAAGGAGGTATTGCCCGGCTGGGTGGAGGCGTAGGTCTGGATTTGTGAAATGTCGCGTCCAAAGATCAGATCGACCGTCCAGTCCGTGGCGACACGCAAGCGCTTTTCCAGCCGGGGCAGACGCCAGAGATAGTACGTCCGCCAGGCGGCCCAGGCCGGAAAGCCCCAGAGGCGGATCGGCCCGACGGTGCCGATCCCGTTATAGTGACCGAGTGTCGCCAACTGGCCGAGCGTTCGGTACCGGAAGGGGCGAGTTGGTTCCCCACGGATGCTGGCGGCGACGTTGCGCGCCAGCCGGGCAGCCTCACGTATGGCGTGCTGCGCCAGGGCCGGTTGAAAGTGCCCCGGCTTCCGCGGATCGGGTATCTGAGCGCAGTCGCCCAGCGCCCACACCCCCGGCAGCTCCTCCACGCGCATGTGCGCGTCGACCTGGATCCAGCCGCGGCCGGTCTTGGGCAACGGACTGTCCGTGATAAACGGGTTGGGGGCCACGCCGGTATTCCAGATGAGGGTGCGAGATGGAATCGGGTCCTGGTCTTTGATGCGAACCTCATAGGGGCTGGCGCCATTGACCATGGTATTGACCCGCACCTCCACGCCGGTTGCCTTTAGTCGATTGAGGGCGAAGGCAGCCAGCTGCTGATCGAACTCCGGAAGGATTCGATCCTTTGCCTCGACCAGGATAACGCGGATCTCACGCTGGTTGACCGAGGGATACGATTTGGCTGCGCTGCGGATCAGGTCATTGATCTCGCCGGCCATCTCCACGCCGGTGAATCCGCCACCGGCCACCACCACCGTCAACGTTGCAGCGCGCGCGGCCGGATTGTGCTCGATCTCGGCTACCTCCAGCAGCGCAATGACCCGGTTCCGCAAGAGAATGGCATCGCCAAGCGTTTTGGCGGTGTAGGAGTTTTCCTCGACGTCCTTCATGCCGAAATAGCCGGTTTGCGCACCGACCCCCACGACCAGGTGGTCGTAGGGATAGTCCAGTTCCTCGCCGTTGGGGTGGCGGACCAGCACGGAGCGCTTATCCAGATCGAGACCGATCGCCAGACCTTCGATAAAGCGGGTACGCTTGAACATGCGACGGATCGGATTGATGGCGTGGCTGGTGTCGATCTGGCTGGAGACAATCTCGGCCAGCATGGGAGTAAAGAGAAAGAAGTTCTCCGGATTGATCAGCGTTACTTCAGTCCGATCCTCAGGGCGAAGCGCATGCTCCAGCCCCAGAGCTGTATAGATAGCGCCAAAGCCTCCGCCAAGAATCAGGACGTGCGTGTCGGGGGCGCCACCAAAGGTACGTGGAGCCATGTCTCACCTCTCCTTTCGCCGTAGGCCGGCCCTGGGTACCGGGTACCCCCTGGGTGTGGTCTGCCGGCTCGTGTGTGGGCGCATCTGCCTGATGTGGGCCGGCCGCTCCGTCGCCGGCTGCTCCCTTGCCCAGACCTAGGTCGTAGTGGCCGGCTCGCATGCGCCGCATCCGGCCACATCGGCCGGTCTACACCAAATCGTGGCAAGGGCCCGTAGCTCTATTTGACCAACTCGGGGCGACGCCGTTCCACCGCGAGGCCTCAGGTCGGTAGGGCCTATGCGCGAGCGGGGATGGGGACCTCCGCCGCAACCGTAGCTGGGCACTCCGTTAGAGGGTGTAGCTCGGGTCTCCGTACCCGATTAAGGCAGTCCGCAGGGGCCCGTTCAGGGCTTCCGCGGGTCGGACGGAGTCCCGGGTACCCCCTGGGTGCCCACTGAGAACCAGCCGGGGACCGCCCAGCTGCTTCCAGTCCCGACTGATTCGCGTGCTAGGGCCGTCCGTTCCAGGCACTGAAGGGAGAACGACCAGTTCTGCCCATTCCGACCGAGTCCGACCCTGGACGGGTCAGACCGGCCTGCCTCCATCGGTGACGGAGCACCGAGCTACATCCTCTATCCGTGCGGACCTGTCCCCTGACGCAGAAACCCTATCAGGTTGGTGGGTTGGCACCCGATTTCGGTCAACGGGCTCCCGGAAAAAGGCCCTCTCCGCGGGACAGAGCAACGGCCGCGGCTCCCAGGATTCCCACGTCATCGCCGAGCTCGGCGCCTACGATCTTGGTGCTCGCGGCCAGACGCGGCATCGCCAGGGCATCAACTCTCTCCTGGAGTGGAGCAAACAGATCCTGCCCGGCCCGCGTGACGCCTCCTCCCAGCACAATGGTGCGCGGCTCGAAGGCATGGAGCGCGCTCACCACACCGGCAGCCAGAAAATCCAGCGTCTCGTTCCAGAGCTGGCCGGCAAGCGCATCGCCCTGTTTGGCCAGAGCGATCACGTCCTCGGCTCGGGGCGGGCGGCCCAGCCGGCCGAGCGCCGACTCCGATGCCCTTGCAAGAGCCTCCTGGGCCCGAGCGGCAATGCTGGTGCCGGAGCAATATGCTTCCAGGCAACCACGACTGCCACAATTACAGCGCCGGCCGCCGGCCTGAACGATCATATGCCCCAATTCACCCGCGTTGCCGGTAGCACCGCGGTACACCGTTCCGCCAAGGATGACGCCGCCACCAACGCCGGTGCTGATGGTGAAGTAGATCATCGGATCACACCCGCGGCCGGCGCCGAGCCAGTACTCGGCCAGAGCTGCCGCGTTGGCATCGTTGTCGATCCAGACCGGCAGGCCCAGATTCCCTTCCAGGAGGGAAGCCAGCGGGAGCTCGTCCCATCCCGGCAGGTTGGCGGGGCTGTACACCATTCCGGTATTCGGATCGAGCGGTCCTCCGCATCCCACACCCACCCCGCGGATGTCTGAGGTCGGCAGGCGAGCGTCCGCCATCACCTCCCGCGCCATCTCGACATAATCCCCGATCATCGGCAGCGGACCTCGCTCTACACCGGCGGGTCGGCGGCGTGAGCTCAGCACCTCTCCATCCCGCCGTACCAGTCCCACGGCAGACTTGGTTCCCCCTACGTCGATGGCCAGGACCACGTCGTCAGGCATCTATCAATCCATCCTGCTCTGCCGCCGGCTGTGCCCTGTACTGGTCCATGACCCTTCAAGTCGGCCTCTCCAAGAGGTGCGCCGCTCTACGACCGGCTCGCGGGATTCTTCGGGCGCAACCCAAACTGATAGCCATCTCTGCTGCCTATTTGCCAGAATAGGCCCATGGACGCCAGGTTTCTAGCCTTTCTTGGAATCTCGACCCTCCTGATCATCACGCCTGGCCCGGATATGGCCATGGTCACCAAGAATGCGCTCCGGCACGGACGGCGGGGTGCGCTCCTCACCACACTGGGCATCGGATCAGCACTCCTGGTCCACGCCACGGTTGCAGCGCTTGGCCTGTCCGCCCTGCTTCATGCCGCTTCTGGTCTCTATATGATTGTCAAGCTCTGCGGCGCCACCTATCTGGTGATCCTCGGCATCCTCGCGCTCTGGTCGACGCGCCGGGGTGGAGTTCTTCATTCCAACGCTGAAGCGACCGAGGAGCCCGAGGCGGCGAGAGGCGTCTCTCCCTACCTCCAGGGCTTCCTGAGCGCCATCCTGAATCCCAAGCTCGTCGTTTTCTTTGCCACCTTCCTCCCGCAGTTCGTCGAGCCCGGACGGCCGGTACTCCCGCAGATGCTCCTCCTGGCTGCCACCTTCGACGTCATGGGAATGATCTGGCTGACGAGCTATGGCTTATTCGTGACCAAGATGCGCGCGGTCTTCCGTTCGCCTGCAGTCCGCCGGCGCATGGAGCGCTTCACCGGAGCAGTGCTCATCGCTCATTGGAGCGCGCCTCGCGCTGGAACGGTCCTAACCCTCTCAGGCGACCAGTCCTTTCCCGCCGACGGGGACGACGCGAATCTGCTCCGGTGGACCGGCCACGAGCGGCATGGTTCTCTCGATCAGCTCCGGGACTCCCTCGATCGACAACGATGCCCGGTGGTCTTCCTCGCTCTCCCAGACCTCCGTGACCCAGACGATGTCGGCTTCGTTGGGCGATGTGTTCACGATATACAGCTCACAGCCGGTTGCGTTCTCCATGAGCTTGGCAGCGCTCAGGAGCTGCTCGACCAAGCGGTCCCGCTGACCTGGGTGGGCAGTGAACTTGTTGTACATCCCGAACTTGCCCATGGGACTCCTGCTCGTCAGTGGCACCGTATCGCCCTGGTGGAGGTAGGCTAGCCTGACCATCATCGGACGCTTGCCCTCAAGCATATGCCAGGCGGTTGCTCGGCGGCGACCGGATCCAGCATAGAGCAGAGTCCGTGAATTGTTTCACGAGGAGCACTCGTCGGGACAGTGGCTCCGTCCGTGTCAGCCCTCGTTGCCCGCGGGAGACCGGTGTACCTGTTCGGCGGGTGACGCAGGCGGACAGAGACAGGAGCTACAGCCCCTACGCCTGCCTCTAGAACCGTCAACCCATGCTCCCGGATAATTCACGACCGGTAGGATCGAGGGAGTACTACCGCACACCTCCTCCCTTCTCCTTGTGACCAATTGTCAGCGGTACAGTGAGCGGGTAGAGTCAGAGCGAGTCGACCAAGCACTGACGGAGAAGTCGTGGAATTCCCCCTGATGATCTTGAGCCGCACCGGCTGTTCTGTCTTGACGCTATGCACCACGCGAGGGGCCCGGAGTGAGGGACAAGGACAAGCAGACATCGTCGAGTAAACACTTCGATGCGAGGGCGCAACGGCGGCAGGAAGATTCGAGGCAGGACGGCGGCTCGAGCTGGGACCGCTACACTGCGATGCGCCGCCGCCAATCGCGTCGGGCGGATAGGTCCGTACCCGATTACTACGCATTTCTCGGGGTTGAACGGAATGCCACCGAGGAGCAGCTGGAGCGGATGTATCGACACTATGTCTCCACCATCCATCCCGACCGATTCTTCAACGATCCATTGCGGCGCGACCTGGCCCAGGAGATGCTGAAGGAGCTAAACGCGGTCATGCAGGTGCTGCGTGATCCAGAACAGCGGGCGCAGTATGACGCAGCCCTGGCCGGGAATATTCTGCCGATGATGCCTCTTACCTCACGGCTGCGGGAGCCACGCGGCGGCGCCTGACCTGGCCGGTGCGCGACTGTCAGGTTGTGAGCCGCTGCCTCGGTTGATAGCCTGGAGCCATGAGCCGCCGCATCCTCGCCGTCCCTTACGACTGCGCGCACCGAGGGGAGCGAAGATCGGTGCTGCGATTCCCGAGACGAACGACGAGGAGCAGGGTCGACGCAGCCAGAATCACGCGCACATCCATGAGGGCAGGCGGGCCGAAGACAGGAGAGGCGACACGGATGAACAGATACGAGGACCCCCAGATGGCAGCGAGCAGCACGAGCGCTCCATATTCGATCGGTCGCATCCGTGTCCGCTCCTCTCCTCCGTCCCTAAAGCAGCTATCCTTGCCATTCATCCTGTAGGGGCATCCCCTTGTGGGTGCGCACAGATGAAATCGCGTGAGTTATTCGGCCCGCTCCCTTGACAATGATCCCGTGTAGTCGCACTCCTTAAGGAGTGCACGCCTTGCTGCTCCGAACCCGCTCCGCATTCGTGCACCTGCGCCGCGCACCCACGAGGGGTGCGACTACCGACGACAGGCACGATGATTCACGAACCCTTGCCGCTTGGCGTCACACGTGACCGGACCCATCGCGCTGTGGTATCGTGCGTGATGATCAGTAGCGAGCGATACGGCGGAGGGTCAATTGTGATCTGCGACTACGATCCCACCTGGCCCGCAATGTTCGAGCAAGAGCGCACGCGCTTGCACAGCACCCTTGGTTCGGTGGTGATCACGATCGAACACGTGGGAAGTACGGCGGTGCCGGGCCTTGCCGCCAAACCGATCATCGACTTGCTGGTCGGAGTCCGCGACCTGACCGAAGCACGCTCCCGCTGCATCGAACCGTTGCAGGGGTTGGGGTATACCTATCTGGCACACTACGAGTCGTGGTTATCAGACGAAATGTTGTTTCGGAAGGGCATGCCCGGTCCCTGGACCCATCACGTCCACATGATGGAACTGTCCAGCCCTCGTTGGGAGGAGTTCGTGCTGATCCGCGACTATCTGCGCCGTCATCCAGAGATAGCGGCCGCGTACGCAAACCTGAAGCGGGCGCTGGCCCTCGTGTTCGACGACGACATTGCCGGTTTCCGAAACGCCAAACGCCCGTTCCTCCAGGCGGTGCTGGCGAAGGCACGCGCGGGTTGATGATCGACAACTGGTGATTCATGACTGTTCAACCTCCTCCCGCTCAGGGAGTCCACCTAGCTTGGTCCGAGCTTCCTGCACGCTTGCGGTCGGCCATCGAAGGTTGGCTGGGCGCCCTGGTCGTCTCCGCGATGACGCAGCCGGGTGGCTTTTCGCCGGGACTGGTTGCGCGTCTCCAATCGGCCGATGGCCGACGCGTGTTCGTCAAAGCCGTCGGGCCCGAGCTGAACCCAGACTCCCCGGCGATGTATCGGAAGGAGGCTCATGTGGTCGCGGCATTGCCCCTCAACGCCCCGGTGCCACGGTTGCTGTGGACCTATGATGAGGGTGACGGCGGCTGGATCGTTCTGGCCTTTGAGGATGTGGACGGCCAGAGTCCCGCGCAGCCCTGGCGCACCGAGGAGCTCGATCGCGTGCTCGAAGCTCTGGTGGCGCTCTCGGAATCGCTCACCCCCTCACCCATCCCCCTCAATAGCGCCGGCGAAAAGGTCGCCACGGAGATTCGGGGATGGCAGCTCCTCCAGAGCCGGCGGCCCGCTCAGCTCGACAGCTGGTCAACCCGTCACCTGGATGCCCTCGCCGATCTGGAGAGGACGGCTGTCGACGCAGTCGCCGGCAACACACTCTTGCACTTCGATATCCGCGCCGACAATGTGCTCCTCACGCCCGATCAGGTCTATGTGGTGGATTGGCCGCACGCGTGCATCGGGGCAGCATGGGTCGATCCTCTGTTCTTTGCGCCAAGCGTGGCGATGCAGGGTGGCCCGGACCCGGAAGCGCTGATGGCGCGGCACCCCGCTGCGTTGAGCGCTGATGCCGCCGCTGTCACGGCTGCGCTTGCCGCCGTGGCAGGCTTCTTCACATACAAATCGTTGCAGCCCCCACCGCCCGGCTTACCCACGCTGCGTGCCTTCCAGGCGGCTCAAGGGGCGGTAGCCCGAAGCTGGCTGGCTCAAAGAACCGGCTGGAGCTGAGGGGCCCGCAGCGCTACCCCGCTCGATGACGGTACACCGGTCAGGGAGAGGACCCTTACCGAATGGGATGACACCGGCGTGCGCGCTCACGAGTGGCGGGAGACAAAACAGGCATAGTTGTGCCACTCCTCCTGGCGCGGTCGGGCGGTGAGAGTGGCATCGAGCACCCGCAGGATCGCACCGAACTCGCTGTGGTCGATGCCGACAAGGATGGCGCAGCCGGCATGCTGTCTACTTGCTTCTGACCAACGACGCACGATGAGCGGAAAGTCATGGACATTGAAGGTCACCATGATGCGCCCTTCGCTCGTGGCAAGCCCGAGCAGATCCTCGTCGCTCCAACCGTCCAGGGCGCGTTCTTCGTCGGCTGCGCGCACATCATGGCCCGACTGCCGCAAGGCGTCAGCGATGCGCCGTCCGGAGACGTGGGCATCGAGAAAGAGGCGCACCTCTCGCGGTTATGCCGGGACCGAGTTGACGTCGACCCACGGGAACTGCGTACGGAGCGTGTCGAGAGACCGACGACTTTCAGTGATCGCGGCGTCGATCTCCTCCGGGAAGCGGTCGTAGTAGGCAAGAGCGAGACGGAGCTGCGCCTCGGTCAGGTCACTCTCCTGCACCATGCGGTCAAAGGAGCCGAAATCCTGGTACGCGCGAATGATCTCCCACACGTCCAGAGCCGTGCCGATGATCCAGGGCCGGCGCTCCCAGTCGGTTCCGCGGAAGGCGATGCCTGGGAAGAGGCGACTCCGCAGTGCTTCATCGGCCAGAGCCTCGACAACGGCGCCTTTGGAGCGCCTCGTGCGTCGGGCCTCCTCAGTCACGAGCTCATCCACCGAAGACGATAAGCGCAAGGTAAAGGGCTGGGACTTCCGCGTCATACGAGTAAGTCTAGTACAAACATTACAGTGTAATCAACAGGCTCGGTACCCATGCGCCGGTATGGGCGAGCTCCACTACTTACGCCGGCTGACGGTGGTTGGACTCGATGAACGCCCGATCTTGCCGCGTCTCTTCGACAAATTCGGGGGTCAAGTCTGGGAAGTCGTACTCAGCGAGGCGCTGCCGCTTCCGGCGGTTCACCGCCTCAGCCAGGGCGCGATGCACCGTCTCAGTTGCCTGCTTAGTTCCGAGCGCCTCCTGTGCTGCCCGCAGAAGATCTAGGTCAAGGTTCAGTGTGGTGTGTTTCCGCACCGCTATCCGCACCCTCCAATCGATCCAGGATATGCATAATCATACCTCCACTATGTGCAAGATTGACAGGATATATGCTTATAGCCTGTCGAAGAACATGGTGGCCGGCGCACATTCGCAGCTAGGCGCGAGGATTCAGATCGACTCTATCCTCCCAGTCGCTCATCGTTGTAAATCTCGCCGATAGCGAGCGCTGCCGGCTTCGGGTTGCCGTGGAAGTCGATGATCGAGGTGTTGGCGGTGCAGGGGAAGCTGTCGTGTCCCATCCAGATGAGAAACCCGCCGCAACGAGGGAAGCGCTCTTTGGAGGCGCGGGCTGCGATACTCAGAGCGCGCTTCTGCCGCTCTTGACTCCAGGTTACATACTCCTCGAGATTCGCCGGCTCGCGCCCGTACTCCTCGACAAACACGGGCCATTCAATCCACCAGCTGGTTCGTCGCCAGAGCGGATTGGCGGTCGTTCCGGGTATCTCGGGCAGGTCACCCTTGTACTCCCGAATGAGCTCCGCCGAGCTGGCGCCGGGAGCTCCGATCTCGGAGATAAAGAGGGCGTCATGGTTCCGCCAGTAGCGCGTCCAATCACTATCCACGTCGCCTTTGACGCTCCAGGGGCCGTGGATATCCCAGTGCAATCCTTTGCCGAAGTTCTCTTCGTCGGCGTCAAAGCTCGGTCCACTCGGCGAGGTCGGAAGAAACCGGCGCGTGGGATCATGCTCGGCCACAACCTGCGCCAGGCGCGCGATCATCGGGTGGCTCTGATCCACCGGCTTGCTGTGAGTACGGCGGGCGCCGGCGCCGGCGGAAGTGTCCGGCAAGCCGGTGAGCTCGTTGCCACCGCACCAGAGCGTTAGCGACACGTGGTGGCGTCGCCGCTTCACGTAGGACTCGGCAATCGCGGCCATTTCGTCGATAGCGCTGGGATCTTCAGGAGGCCAGTTCTCCAGCCCCGAGGAGGACAGCGGGAATTCCTGCCACACGAGGAGCCCGAGCTTATCACAGAGGTCGTATAGGATCTCTTTCTCCAGGAACGCGCCGCCCCAAATACGCAGCATGTTGCAGCCGAGGTCGCGGTACGTCTCGAGCAGGCGGCGGTACTCGTGGTTCGTGACATCGGCGAAGTTGGGACGGATGGGTGTCCAGTTCACGCCCTGCAGAAAGATCGGTCTCCCGTTGACGACACAGATCCATGGATCGGCTTCGGGTGGTGCGCCTTCACACCGTTCCCAGGTGACCGACTTGAAGCCAATGTGCACGGAGACTTCGTCGAGCGACGAGGTCTCTCCGTCGACCGGTCTGGGAGCCCCCACTGAGCCGTCGCCGGCCGCGTATGGCCGACCTTCAGGCTCCAACCGGCAGCGGAGCGTGTACAGGCCCTGCGGGCCTTGGCGGTTCGGCCACCAGAGCTCCACCGGTAGATTCTCCCAGGTGACTCCCTCGACAAAGCGCTCCACCGGAACCTCTTCGGCACGCACCATGCTCCCATCCCGCTCCAGTGCGATCCGCACCTGCCGGCCCTTGCCACCCGAGACGGTGCCGCCGACCTGCAATATTCCGCCCGCGCCTGCCGGATCCGCCGTAGCAGTGCAGCGCACCTCCGTGATTTCTTCTCCATCGGTTACTTCCAGGAGCAAGTCGTCCCAGATGCCGAGCTGGACCAGCCGGCAGGTCCAGTCCCAGAAATAGTTGAAGCGTGGCTTCCATTCCGTCATTTGCGAGGTATATCCGATTTGACCGAGCCAGCGGGGCGGGCAGTCAAAGACGATCTGAAGTGTGTTGTCGCGTTCGCGCACATACGGTGTGAGATCAAACACATGTGGCACAAACGAGCCGGTGAAGGACGCGATCTGCTTGCCGTTGACCAGCACCCAGCCGCTGTAATCGAGGCCGAGCGCTCGCAGTCGCACCACGGCTCCATCCTGCAACCAGTCATCGGGCAGCCGGGCCGTGAAGATCCAGTGTCGGTTCTCAACCCACTCATAGAGGCGCGCATCGAGTCCGACATTCCAGTCGGGAAGAATGCCCTCGGCGCGCAGCGCGGACTGCACCGAGCCGGGTACCGTGGCGGGTATTCCCGGCACCTCGGCATCAAGGGAAGCGCCAGCCTCGATGCTGCGCTGCCGGCACCACATGAAGGGAGTCCAGCCTGCCAGCGTCCAGTTTAGCCGGCTCAGATCATGTTGCTTCTTCATTTACTGATCGTTGCACGGCGAGCTACAGGTGCTGCCCCCGCCAGCCGTCCTTGTCCTCGTCTGCCCACCCGTCGTAGGAGACTTCCTTCGCATCTCGAGGCTAACCTGTAAACCTGAGCGAACAATGTACACCAAACCGACGATGGTCACTCTCCCTTGTAGGCCGGTCCCTGGGCACCCTCTGGGTCTGCCGGCTTCGGGGACGTGGACTTGCTGGCACTGCTCCGCACCATCTCGAGGCTAACCTGTAAACCCGAGCGAACAATGTACACCAGGCCGATGATGGTAACGGGCACAAAAGCGATGGCGTGGAAGGCCAGGGTAGCCGCCAGCGCGGGAGTGCGGTGTACGCCATAGAGCCCTAGCGTCAGTACCATGAGGAAATCGAACACGCCCAGGTAACCGGGCGATGAGGGCACCGACATGCCCAGATTGAGAACAGCCGTTAGCAGTATCCCGGCAGTGAGGGGCGCCTTGATATGAAAGGCGCGCAACACTAACCAGATCAGGAGCGAATTGCTGGCCCAGATCAGCAAGGTGTAGATGACCAACAACGCAACACGGCGGCGGCTGCGCAGGGCCTGCAATCCCATCACTACCTGGCGTAGTGCCCGACTCACCAGCGACCACTTGCCGGTTTCGAGCCGCCGCAACACCACGGCCAGGCGGCTATCCTGGCGGCTTGACAAGGTGTGTACCAGCCAGATCATCACCAGCAATGCCGTAATGAACAGGACGCCAACCAGCAGAGCCGGCCCAACCAGCCTGGCAGGCAACGCCACCGTCGGCACCATGAGCAAGAAGAGAATGAGTAGGGTTACGCCGTCGGTAACACGCTCTAAGGCGATCGTCGACAGAGTCCGAACCATGCTGATGTGGCCACGGTCGCGAATCCAGTATGCGCGCACCACCTCGCCAAGTCTCAGGGGCAGCAGAGAATTGGTGGCATACCCGACATTCATGCCGCCAAACAGCGTATCCCAGCCTGGTGCGTCCTCACCGAAGAGCAACGCCCAGCGAGGTACCTTTAGCAGAAGGTTGAGGACGAAGGGCAGCACCGCGAGCCCCATGTAGCGATAATCCACCGTCGAAAAATCGCTCCCAAGCTGGCTCAGGTTGACGCTGCGCAGCAGCACCACCAGCAGGAGCATGCCGAGCACCGTACCGGCCAGGAGGACCAGGAGCCGGGGAACGACCTGGGCACGAAGGGACGCGCGCACGAGCTATCGCGGCATTCCCGCAGGGGGGAACAGCACAGAAAAGGATGAGCGAATCGAGAGCGTTGGAGTCATCGCTTGCATTATGCCCCGATTGAGTGGACCTGGGCCTGTGATATGCTCATCTCGTGCTGGTCCGAAGTCTCTGCGCCTGTCTGCTCGCCATGATCCTCATGGCGAGCTCCTGGCAGCGGGCGGCTACCGCTGTGGCGCCGTCCCTCCGTGGCGGGGCCGCGTCGCCGTATCTGGTAGTTATCGTCATGGACGGCTTCCGGCCGGACTATGCCACACTCGCTCCGATGCATCATCTCCACGAACTAATGGCGCGGGGCATGACGTATGACACCGCCTGGGTTGGCCAGATGGAGTCGGAGACGCCGACGGGCCATGCCACCATCGCGACCGGAGTCTATCCACGAAAGCACGGAGTCGTGGGCTTCGGATGGAGGGATGCGGCAACTGGTGCGTTCACCTACATGCCGACCGACTTACGGCTCATCCGCGCGGGAAACCTCACTCACCTCATGGAGCAGGACGGCGTTCCCACCATCTCCGACCTTATCCACACCGCGCACCGTCAGGACATCACCATCAGTATGAGCGGTGAGAAATACTACGCCGCTGCAACCATGGGTGCCGGCGCTGACTACGTGCTCTACGGCAAGGATATAAAGAACGTCTTTCGCCCCGTGGTGATCAGTCCCAACGTGCCTCCAGCCAGTAGCCACTACCTGTCCGTCAAAGGTGATTCTGCGCTGGACATGCAAGATCGGTTCGTCGCGTCGCTCGCCGTGCAGATGGCTCGCACCATGCGTCCTCGGGCTCTATTCGTCAATCTTCCGAGCACCGACATCGCCGGCCACTACTACGGCGGCATGCGGGCTCCCAAGGACATGACGCCCATTATCAAAGGCGCTGATTGGGCCATTGGGCAAGTGCTCAACGAATACAAGCGCCTCGGTCTCTTGAACCGGACGGTTTTTGTCGTGACTGCCGATCATGGCATGGCATCCAACCGCCATATCGTTCCGATCCAATCGATATACGCGGCGGTGCGTGAGGCAAACGGTCTCGCTCTGGATGAAGAGTTCCGCATCACGGCCGGCTCGATCTGGCTGCGGGAGCCGCCGCGCGGGCCCGCGCTTGCATCGGTGCTGGCGGCAAAGAGATTCCCGGGTGTCGAAGGAGCCCTCTACAAGAATGCATCGGGGAGCTTTAGCGCCGAGCCTTCCACGGCCGCAAAGCTTCCGCATGCGCTTCTCCAGGCCTACCTCGATCTGGCCAATACCGAGGCGGGCCCCACCGGGCCTGAGGTCCTGCTCCCCTATGGTGAGGACACGACCGGTCTCACGGTTCAGGGCAAGAAGCTCTGGGGAAGCCACGGCGGCTTTTCCTGGGGAGTGCAGGGCATTCCTTTGGTCATGGCCGGGCCGGGAATCCGGCACGGACTCTCACATTTCCCGGCCAAGCTGGTGGATGTAGCCCCTACCATCGAGCATCTCCTCGATCTGCCGGTTCCGGCAGGGGTGGATGGTGTCGTGCTTTCCGATGCGCTCACGCATGCCACGGCGGCGGAGTTAACCGCGCAAAAGGCAGTGGATTCTCCAAGGCTCGCGGATGTGCGCGCGCTGCAGGCGCATTCAACTGCCCAATCAAAGTAATCTCCGGATCGATGCTCCGTCGTCGGCTCGCTCGGCCTGCGACGATGGACCCACACCTCCAAGGCGGATCTCGTGCAGACCGATACAGCCCACCACGACCGCGGCCACTCCCTCAGCCGCCATCGGCTGGCCGGCTTCGACTATGCCGATCCCGACCACGCCTACTTTCTCACCATCTGCTCCCGCTACAACACAGCACCCTTTACCGATGCGCGGCTGGCTCGGGAGTTGGTGGCCTCACTGGACTGGCTCCGCGCCAACCGGGGCCTGCTCCTCTATGCCTGGTGCCTGATGCCGGATCATCTCCATCTGCTCCTTCGGCCGAGCGATCGCCAATGGCACTTACTGATCGTTGCACGGCGAGCTACAGGTGCTGCCCCCGCCCGCCGTCCTCGTCCTCGTCTGCCCACCCGTCGTAGGGGCGACCTGCGTTCGCCCGGCGCACGCCAGACAGCTCACGATGACGCCTCGCCTGCCTCCCTGGCAAAATACCGATCCAGCTCCCCGTGCTGCGGATCGTCGGCGATGTACCGCCGGAGAGGCATAATCGAACCCCCGCAGGCGGGTGGAGCGGCGAGCAGGCAGGTCACTGGGTGGCGGCTGGTCCATGGCCATCATCGGAGCCTGCAGAGCCGGGAGAGGGGCGTCGCGGGCGAGCGCAGGTCGCCCCTACCACCGCTTGACGCACGATGGTAAGGATGGGGGCAGCGCCTTTAGCTCGCCGTGCAACGATCAGTAGGTGCCCTCATGGGGGCATTCAAGAGCTTCACCACCAGGCAGAGCTGGGGGCTGGGCTATCGGGGGCCGCTCTTCAGGAAGGGTCTAGTAGAAGAGGCGGAGGCGTATCCTTGGAGTGGATTGCCAGATCGGTTGTAGGTGACATCATTCCAGGCCGGGCCGCCGAAGACGGAGCATACGGCCTACAGCATGTGCGCTTGCTGCAGCATGTCTGGCGGCAGAGCTCCTGCCGTGCACCAGGAGCGCGAGTTGGTGCAGACCGAGCAATCGGCCTACACTCGCCTGTCTGGGTGTATCGACATATCACCACTAACGCCGCCCTCGGCGGGTTTGACCCAAGGGATAGTCCGAGGTATTGTGAAAAGTGTGGCTTGGTGGGCGTTTGGAGCTCATTCAATGCCGCGACAGAGGAGGTGCAGAGCGACTGAAGAACCCTCAGGGCATCACAGGGACAAAACAGCCCTACTCAGAGGAGTAAATGGAGTGAGAAGGAGATTAGTAATGAGTCGTACGACCCCCTTACTGAGGATGGCCTCAGTCGTGTCGATTACCATGATCGTGGTCCTGGTAGCTTGGAACGGTTCCACTGCACGCGCGAGTGTTCCCAGACACGCCGGCTCCGGCCCCGCGGCAGCTGGGCTCTCGCCTGCCCCGGCCGACCCCTTCGCGGCGGCAGACAAGAAGTACAAAGGGCAGACCATCGTGTACTACGGTGGCTCGGTTGGTACTGATCATACTGCCGATGTGGCGCTGTCCGCGCGGTTCACCAAGGACACCGGGATCAAGATCTCGATCCATGAACAGCCGTCGGACTCGACTGCTGCCAATGCCGAGCTGCAGCGCGTGTTTTCCTCGGGATCCAGCTCCATCGACGTTTCGAGGATCGACGTCATCTGGCCGGGCATCTTTGGACAGTACCTGCTCGACCTCAAGAAGCCGCTCTCCGCTCTGATTCCGCTGGAATACGCCAGCATCATCAAGAATGATACGGTCGGCGGGCACCTGGTGGGCATGCCGTACCAGGGCGACTTCGGCATGCTGTACTACCGGAAAGACCTGCTCAAGAAGTACGGCTACTCCGCGCCGCCTACCACCTGGACCCAGCTCACCGCCATGGCCAAGAAGATCCAGGCAGGCGAGCAGAAGAGCAACAAGAGCTTCTCCGGCTTCGTCTTCCAGGGGAATTCCTACGAGGGGCTCACCTGTAATGCGCTGGAGTGGATCGCCTCCTACGGCGGTGGCACCATCATCGACAGTAAGGGCAACGTGACGCTCGACAATCCGAAGGCGAAGGCAGCGCTCAAGCTTGCCCAGAGCTGGGTCGGGACCATCTCTCCCAAGGGTGTCACAACCTACGCAGAGACCGACACCGCGAACGCCTTTACCGCCGGTAATGCCGCCTTCGCGCGCAACTGGCCGTACATGACTGCCCCGACGCTAATAGGCACCTCCAAGGTTGCTGGAAAGTGGGCGGTCTCACCGTTGCCCCATGGTCCGGGTGGCAAGTCCTCGGCCACGACCGGCGGCTGGCAGATTGCCGTGAGCAAGTTCACCAAGCACGCAGGGGCTTCCGAGGCCTGGGCTCGATACTACGCCAGCAAGCCGGTGCAAGTCTGGCGCGCGGTGAATTCCGCCATCGTCCCCACCATGCCGAGCGTCGGATCGGTCGCATCGGTGAAAAAGGCCATGCCGTTCCTGACTACGGTCGGGAACAATACGGCCCGCGTCGTGCGGCCGTCGACGGTCCTCAAGACGAAGTACAACCAGGGATCCACCTACTTCTTCCAGGGCGTGAACCAGATTCTAAACGGCCAGTCCGTTGACAGCTACGTCTCCAGCATTTCGAGCGAGCTGAAGAATCTTCACCCCTAGATAGCACGTGACGGAGATGGGGGGCGTGGTGCCCCTCATCTCCACACTCCTGTGCCGGGTACCCTCTGGGTGACGGAGGTCTGGCCTACAGGGTGTGGAGGCCGGACCGTCGTCGCCCAGCGGGTCACCCAAGCAGACCCAGTGGGTACCCCCGGGGTACCCGGCATCTCGAGGGTCACACCTAGTGAAGGGAGTACAGCATGGGCACAATCGCAGAAGCCGAAAAGCCGGTTGCGGTAGTAGCGCAGCCCTCGCGAACGGCCCTACAGAACAAGCAAACGCAGCTGGCATGGCTGCTGATGTCGCCGACCATCGCCGTCATCATCTTCGTGGCGGCGTATCCACTCGGACGCACCTTCTACGATAGCTTTACCGACGCCAGCTTTGGGGCGGCGGCCACGCACTTTATCGGATGGACCAACTACTATAACCTCATCCACGATACACCGTTCTGGAACTCAGTCAAGGAAACCTTCAAGTTCACCATCCTCACGGTCGTCCTGGAGTTCGTCCTGGGCATGATCATCGCGCTGGTGGTCAACTCGAACTTCAGGGGCCGGGGCGCCATGCGAGCGGCCATGCTCGTTCCCTGGGCCATCATCACGGTGGTCAACGCCCAGATGTGGAAGTTGATGTACAACGACACCTACGGTGTATTCAACGATTTTCTGCAGAAAATCCACGTTGTCAGCTCACCTGTGGCCTTTACCGTTTCCCACCCGCTGGCCTCGGTGGTCGCGATCGACGTCTGGAAAACGACACCGTTTGTCGCGCTCCTTCTGCTGGCCGGCCTGCAGGTGATCCCTTCTGACGTGTACGAAGCGGCCAACGTGGACGGTGCCAGCAAGTGGCAACAGTACTGGCGCATAACCCTGCCACTTCTGGTCCCGGCAATCCTGGTCACGCTGATCTTCCGTACCATGGATGCCTTGCGGGTCTTCGACGTGTTTTACGTGCTGTTCGGTAGCCGGCCTGACACGGAGACCATGGCGATCTACGACTACCAGAACATCGTCCCCTTTGGCCTGGTTGGGTACGGCGCAGCCATCAGCGTTGCCATCTTCATCATCCTCGGCATTGTCATCACGATCTACATCAGATCGTTTCGGGTGGAGCAATCATGACCACGAACACTGTGCAAGCCAAGCCTCGGTCTCGCCTGAGCGCTGTGAACCTGGGTCTGGGGAAGAATCCGCTGAGCCGGATCGGGTTCTGGTTGCTCATTCTCTTGATCATCATTTACCTGCTGTTCCCTTTCTACTGGGCATTCCGCACCTCCATCACCCCGGACAACGCGCTATACTCCGTACCGGTGCAGTATTTCCCCGCGCATCCGACGCTCAAAAACTATGGGGACGTCTTCGGCAACAGCAACTTCCTCCGCGCGCTCCTCAATTCCGCCATCGTCGGCGTTTCCGTGACGGTGCTCTCCCTGGTGGTCGGTGCGAGCGCCGCCTACGCCCTGGCGCGCTTCAATTTCCGCGGCCGCTCCTTCATGACGTATCTCATCCTGTCGATGACGATCTTTCCGCAGATCGCGGTGCTGGGCGCGCTCTACCAGCTGATCAAGAACTTCGGTCTCTACGACTCGCTAGTGGCGCTGGTCATCACCTATATGCTCTTCACTCTGCCCTTCACGGTCTGGGTGTTAACCAGCTTCTTCCGACAGCTCCCGAAGGAGCTGGAGGAGGCAGCCTACGTCGACGGCGCGAATCCCTTTCAGACCTTCTACAAGATCATGCTGCCCCTCGCCGCACCCGGCATGGTGACTACCGGCCTGCTGGCGCTGATTGCAGCCTGGAACGAGTTTCTGTACGCGCTGTCGTTCGAGTTCAGCCCCGATCACTTCACGGTGCCGTTGTCCATCAATAACTTCACGTCAACCGTGGCCAGCTCGTTTGCCATTCCATGGGGCGACATCATGGCGGCCACCGTCGTGGTGACGGTCCCCCTGGTCGTGCTGGTCCTGGTCTTCCAGCGCCGCATCATTTCCGGCCTGACGGCAGGAGCGGTCAAGGGGTAAGCGCCGAGGAATCACAAACTCAATCCACTTGTAATGGTTCGGGATCGTGGATCACGACGGTCCCCGGTACTCGCTGCATCCGGCGATCAAATGATATTACGGTGCCATGCCATCTGGAATATTGGCGTCCACGACAGCCTCACGCATTGTCCGGCGTGTCACCTGCAATCAGCCGCTTACCCCTCGCGGTTCCCGCCCGTGCCCGCTCTTCTGCAAATTCAAGGGGCTGTGCCACCGGAAACAAACCGCGGAACTCGGCCAGCCTTCGCCGCCGCACCGGCACGACCTCGAGACGACCATCCTCGCCGCCCGCCCATCCCTGGTAGGGGCGACCTGCGCTCGCCCAATTCGCATCAACTTTAGGCGGCATGGACCGACTCCTGGATGAGCTGGCAGTGATTGGGATGCGTTTTGCGGGTGTTCACCCGGCAGCGGTGCTGCAGCCGGTGGACCAGCTCGCGGAGGGTCT
>Ga0207416_1002249_pt1 | contig 21790 bp, 17 predicted proteins | sample PaiPotPPM11metaG_FD_184107 | JGI IMG/M metagenome (GOLD analysis project Ga0207416, IMG submission 184107) | Iron sulfur acid spring bacterial and archeal communities from Banff, Canada, to study Microbial Dark Matter (Phase II) - Paint Pots PPM... ...
CTTCTATTTCAGCTGCTCGTTCTTGGACCTCGAATGCAAAATGCTTTTCGGCCTCTTCAAATGCTGGCAGGTCGGCGAACGTGATCCCGTGGTGAAGAAACCACTGCTTGAGACAGAAACGCTGCGCTTCAACAAAGATCTCTTCATCGATATCGGGATGCTCAAGATGAAAGGTTTCCCACTCCTCTTTAGCACGCTTGGCTATTTGAATGATACAATCTTCTTCTTCTTGATCTTGATTTTGAACTGCCAGTGCTCCTGGTTGACCTTTCTCCTTGGGTTGTAGGAGAGATACTTGGTCTCTCATCATGCTATTTCTCCTTTCTACAATCTGACACTTCCTTCGAAAATAGCTACAGTCCAGCTTACAGACAACTATTTTCATTCACCATCTCGGCCCAGGATGCCCCTCGCTTCAGCCATAGGGAGGAATGGGCCTACCTTCTTTGGAGCTTGGGCACCAGAGTACCTTTCGCCTATTCCTCTTTCCGGTTTTCAATAGCTCAGGTAGAATAGACTCTTGTAGGCTTAGGCACTCTGGTTCGCCAGAGAGAGACAGTTCGCCTCCAGGTTCTTTTCCAACTGAACGGTCGGGTTCCAAGCAAGAATACCGTGCTTGGGTAAAACGTTCTCGGTCGATCAATAGCGTTCCTCTTTCGGCAACCCTGATTGAGGACGGGTACCTTGTCAGAGTGCCCGGTGGAACTTCGGTTCCCATGATGTGTCGTATGATGAAACAGAAGCAGCACCTTCGGTGTCTGAGTTGATGTGGAGTACAGACACAAGCCCCTCGCTTTAGCTATGGGGTATCTGACCATCGTGCTTACACAGACTCTAGCTTTGCACTTTCTGGCCTGTTGATGAGCCTTGCCTTACTTCCGTATATCGGAGAGTTTTATTCTCAACTCTATCTTCGCAGTTTTTTTCTACAATCGTAAACTTTGCATGAGACAAGCACGAAATCGTCTTTTCCGGTCCCTTAAAATGAGCGTGCGCCAAGCCAAGTTTACGGTTCTAGTTTTTTTTCGACTGGCCTAAGGAAGCAGGTCAGCTCAAAGTGTCACACAAGCGTCATATAAGTGTCACACAAGTGTCACTCTCAAGAGCATAAGACGAGTAGATTAATATGTTGTTAAGGATCAGTTAATCTGCTGTAATATGTTTGTGAATCGATATGTTAACGTACGGATATGATAGTAGAGTAGAGGAAAGGCTGCGCCTTGCTATACTTTCTTTGATGGCTCAAGACTTCTGCCAACTACTGTGAAGGAAAAGAAGAACAACTTGAAGAGAGCTTTCACAGTATATTCAAGAACTTCATGCTTGCATCCACTTGTCCTCTGGTAACGAATTTGTTAAACTGTGGTTAAGGAGCCGTTAAAAAATAACTTCCGGAGCTGTAGAAAGAGAGGGCAAGAGGTATGGTGGTCCCCATTGTCAAGTGAAATCGTCCGCTTTTGACACTTGCCTTAGCATTCACAAGCCCTGGACGAAAATCCAAAAAACCTTGACAGAATGCCAACTTTGTTGTATTGTATACAACGTCAGCGCGGGATAGAGCAGCGGTTAGCTCGTCGGGCTCATAACCCGGAGGTCACAGGTTCGAATCCTGTTCCCGCTACCAAGATAACCTATTCCATCTTTTCCGACGCGGGATAGAGCAGCGGTTAGCTCGTCGGGCTCATAACCCGGAGGTCACAGGTTCGAATCCTGTTCCCGCTACCAAGATAGCCTATTCCATCTTTTCCGACGCGGGATAGAGCAGTGGTTAGCTCGTCGGGCTCATAACCCGGAGGTCGTAAGTTCAAATCTTACTCCCGCTACCAATAAGCGTACGAAACCAGCTTCAAAACTGATTTTGTACGCTTTTGCTTTGGCCTTGATGGCTATAAGTATTTTCTGCCTCTCATTGTACCATAGATACAACCATGCTAACTGGCGGTAGCTTGAGATTTTGAGTTCACTTCTGTGTCGTTTTCTGAGCTGATCGCTACTTGATGGGATTCTACCGAGACATCATTGCCAAGGGCTATTCTTCTGATCTCTTCACGGTAGGCTAAGAGAAGGAGAACTTCTTGTATCAGAACATAGATGGTGTGTAGATCTGGCCTAGCAATCGGCAGTCCCCCACCAATTGCTCCCCCTTTTGAAAGCAGCCCAGGGCTTCCAACAACACCTGTTCTCAGATATACCGACATAATAACGATATGTTCAATCTCATGCCAGATTGAAAAGAGGAACAACCTGAACAACCACATGTTCTTAGGAAAAAGAAATACGAGAAAAACTGAAAACGCTAACACCCATGAGGTCCAGAGAAAGTGAACCCATTCCACGTTGAATATACTAATGATGCCCGTAGCTGGTACATTTAAGATATGCATTTGCACTTCTGTTGTAATGTGTTCGACAAGGTGGAGCGTCTGGCCTACGACAAGAATAAACATGAATGCTAAAGCGCCATGCTTACGATAAATAGATTTCATTACAAAGAAGATAAGAGGCATCCATGCGGCAAGAACACACAATGCAATGAGCCATATAGCCCATCCAAGCCAATCTAAAAAAGCAAGTGCAATAGAAGCAATACACGTTATTAAAACGAAAGAATATGGAGCTTTGTGTAAGGAAACAAATGTCTTGGTGGTAATTTTCATCATTGTATCCTTTTTGAGGCATAACTCTTCAGGGGTACGGCAGGCACGATCACCTAAAGGTAACACCCCTAAAGGGGGCACAGCGGTAAATCGGACCCCATTCGCTAGATCGCGATGTAACCCATTGGCGACACCTAAAGGTGCACAGTAAATCACGCCGTGCACCTTTAGGTGTTGATCAGCACGAACTCATGGCTTTGTGTTTTCAATAAGCATAGCTAATAAGAGTGGTTTTTTCTAGGGGAAAAGAGGGACAGCTTCCTTCTCATCAGATTTACTCCTGGTATTGCTTTATCAGCTTATCGATGAGATTCCCAATCTCGTGCCAGATGTAGTGCTGATAATCCAGCATACGAGACTGATTGAGATCATATTCGTGGTTCGAGGGATTTTTCTGAGCATTTTCGGCAAACTGTAGCGAGAGAGCCTTGGTCTTATCGCCGCGACCATGCAAATAGGTTTCCAGCTCTCTCAAATCGTTTAACAGCGCCTGCAATTTCTCATCATTGGTAGGCATTGGATTACACTTTCTTTTTGTTCTGTCTTATCAAGATTATTTATCTAGCTTGAGCGCGTCGGCGAAGCGATTAAAGAAATTGAACAGGCCAATGACAGTGGTAATCTCTACGAGTTCACCATCGTCGAAGTGGGCCTGCAGTTCATCCCACAAGTCTTCGCTCACGGCTTGTGCGCTTGTGGTCATGATTTCAGCATAGCGCAGCGCTACCAGCTCACGCTCCGTAAAAAGAGGACGATGCTGATCGATACGATACAGTGCATCCAACAGTTCTTCATCTACTCCCAGCTGCCTTGCCAAGGCAGTGTGTGCAGCCATTCAGTAAAAGCAATGGTTGACCTGCGAGACGCGAATGGCCAGCAACTCTTTTAATTTTGGCTCGACTGTTCCCTGGCGCATGGCTGTTTCTATCAGTTGCATGGTCTGTTCCATGATAGCTGGGCGATGCGCCATGACGCGCAGCATGGTCTCCATTGTTGCAGAACTAGCCATCTCCAGTCCTGGCAGTTGGACCGAGTCATCGGGTGGGATGCGCGGCATGCAAAGGATCTCCTTCTAGTCAGACAGGCTGCGGTAGGTTGACCATGACATGTCCCTGCTCGCCTGGGGCTGGCTGGAAAGAAATTGTCACATCTAGTCCTAGCCTTGCAACCATCTGAAGAAGACGCTCAAGTGAAAAGTTGCTCATTTTAGCTTGTAGTAACAGGCTGATATGGGGTTGTGGTACACCTAGCAGGGATGCCGCTTTGGTCTGAGAGAGACCGCGCTGTTTGATCTCAGTAACGATATAGCATAACAGCTGTGCTCTTGCAAAGCGCTCTTCAGGGTCAGGGCGGCCATCGTCAGCAAAGGGATTAGCGCTACTAACGGTGTATCTTTCATCATTCATCGTAATGGCCCTTTCTTTTCTCGTGCGATAGCCTCATCATTCAACTCAATAGCGATCTTGAGTCTACGTTTGATCATATCGATATGCTCCTGCGGCGTGGCAATGCCCTTGCGAGATTTCTTCTGAAATGCGTGTAAGACATAGATCCCTGTTTGAAACCGAACTGTATACACACAACGAAATGTTCCACTAGAATCGCTTTCCACAATTTCTAACACATTAGCACCTGAGAAACCTTTGAGTGGTTTAGCATGTTCTGCCTTTATACCCTCTTGTGCAAGAATAAGCGCCGTCTTCATATCATCCTGCACTTTTCCAGGGAAAGCCAAGAAATCCTTCTCAGATGATCCTACCCAAATCAGCTTCCGTGCCACCCCTACCCTCCTAAAATATATAAATTAGTATGACTACTACAGTATACAAAATTATATACCCTATGTCTAGGGCTCAAAGACCTCTTGATAAACTGTATGATCTGTGCTACCTTTGGGATATCAACAGACTGAACGACAAAGCAAGAGGTACAACAGGACCCTTTATTCGCAATTTATTGCCCGTCTTGTAGGAGCCCGATTTATCTCGCCCGCTTGGCGATTTATCGCACCCGTGGTGACTGGACAGAATGCAGAACTCTTCAGAAACAGACATTATTCGCTCAACGCGCATTGGTATTATTGGTGGTGGTCAGCTGGGCTTGATGCTCAGTGAGGCCGCTCGCGCGATGGGCTATGCAGCTTTTACTGTGCTGGACCCGACGCCACAGTGCCCAGCCTCAGTCATAGCAGATCAGATCCTGGGGAGTCTGAAGGACCCAGCTGCACTGCGTCAATTGGCGCAACGTGCCGATATCCTGACCTATGAAATTGAGCACATTAATACTCAGGCCTTGCAAGCACTACAGCAAGAGGGCGTGAAGATATACCCCGCACCGCAACTGCTGGCAATTATTCAGAATAAGTATGAGCAAAAAGCCTTTTTGTCCCGCCATGGTATTCCTGTTGCATCCTTTATGTCTATCGATTCTTTAGACGATATCGAGAAAGCAGTGCAGGCCTGGGGCTATCCATTAGTACTGAAAGCTAAAAAAGATGCCTATGATGGTCGTGGCAATGCTCGTATCAATGGGCCTCAGGACATTAGTGCGGCACTGGAAAAGCTGGGTGAGCGTGAGCTATACGTGGAACAATGCCTGAATCTAGACAAAGAGCTGGGTCTGATGATTGCACGCAACGAGCGTGGCGAGAGTGCCACGCATCCCGTAGTTGAGATGATCCACACACGCGATATTTGCGAGACCGTCCTCGCTCCAGCTCCTATTGCCGCCTCGTTACTCATCGAGGCTCAAGAAATTGCACGCCGAGCCATTGATGCCTTACATGGTATTGGTATCTTTGGGGTGGAATTATTCCTGGATAAAGCGGGTAAAATCTGGCTTAATGAGATTGCTCCACGCCCACATAATCTGGGGCATTATACAATCGAGGCATGTCGAACATCTCAGTTCACACAGCACCTGCGAGCGGTTACCAACCTTTCATTGACCTCGGCTGAGATGCTCTATCCCACAGCCGTAATGGAAAATATTCTGGGCACGCGCAATGGTCCCGCCAATCCCCATTGGCATGCGGATTATGACGATACGCACGTATTTGTTCATCTTTACGGCAAGCGCGAAACCAAGGTTGATCGCAAAATGGGTCATATCACCGTTGTTGGCGATAATTTGGAGCATGTATATAAGCAGGCGAAGGAGGCGAGAGCAGCACTCTCGATTTGATAGATGTCGACAGATGAGCAAGCAGTGGTTACACAGCTATCACAAGAACATGGAGTACTTGTATCTCCCGAGGGCATCGGTTCGGCAGCCAGAGGTCAGCCCAGAGTATTGGTTACGATGGGTAGTGACTCTGATCTGCCTCTGATGATGAGGGCCATTGATACGCTCAGGTACGAGTTTGGTATTGCCAGCCTGGTACAAATTAATTCCGTGCACCGCGATTTACGCATGGTGGTACAGCATATAGACAATTTGCCGGAGTCTGTACAGGTTATTATTGCCTGCGCAGGTGGTGCAGCTCATCTTCCCGGTAATATTGCAGACCTGCGCACTGACCTACCCGTCATCGGCGTGCCACGCGACCTGGGGGCCCTCAAAGGGATCGATGCCCTTCTCTCTATGGTTCAGATGCCCGAAGGAGCCCCCGTCGCTGTAATGGCAATAGGTGAGGCTGGAGCCGTCAATGCCGCTATCCATGCCGCCAAGGAACTGGCCATTGCTGATCCTACTATCAAGCAGCGCCTGCTGGCATATGGGGAGAAGCGTAAGGCACGTGTGCTCAAGCAAAACCAGGGTTTGGAGAAGAAGCTGGACTATTAGGGGCCATGCGGAAATAGCCTCTCGCCATCGGTTCTCAAAAAAAGTATATGTTGCTTTTTAATCCCATTTTCTTATAAAAGGATCATGCAACGAATGAAAGGATCTCTCTCTCGAATGTTTCGGTTTTTCTGAAAATTGGTCCGATTTTGTCTTGACAATGGAGACCACTACAAACTTTATCCATGGTCTAATGCTTTCAGAAAATGCCTTATAATAATTTTAACTCTCATACTAATGACCAACAGCTCTAGTAATAACGTCATAAAGATCATCCTATGTAGTTCATTACGCTTTGCTTGATGCTCTGGAGTTTGTCCAAGAAGTTTATTAACTTCATCCATGGTCTAATCCTTTCAGAAAATGCTTTATAATAATTTTAACTCTCATACTAATGACCAACAGCTCTAGTAATAACGTCATGAAGATCATTCTATTGGGCGTCCTGTCGTCATTCTTCACTTGGTTCATTTTGCTGTTAATCATGCTCAAAATGAGCCTTGCCTTACTTCCGTATATCGGAGAGTTTTATTCTCAACTCTATCTTCGCAGTTTTTTTTCGACTGGCCTAAGGAAGCAGGTCAGTTCAAAGTGTCGAACAAGTGTCATATAAGTGTCACACAAATGTCACCATCAAGAGCATAAGACGAGTAGATTAAGAGACTATTAAGGATCAGTTAATCTGCTGTAATATGTTTGTGAATCGATATGTTAAGGCACAGATATGATAGTAGAGGCAAGGCTGCGCCTTGCCTCTACTATCTTTGATGGCTCAAGACTTCTGCCAACTACTGTGAAGAAAAAGAAGAACAACTTGAAGAGAGCTTTCACAGTATGCTTAAGAATTTCATGCTTGCATCCACTTGTCCTCTGGTAACGAATTTGTTAAACTGTGGTTAAGCAAGTGATCATACAGCAGAACGCGGATAAAACGAGGTACCTATGCGAGCCGTCGATGATAGCAGTCCCAAGTACGCTGCCGTTCTACGTGCTCTGCAAATCTGGAAACAACTGCCAGAAAGCGATGTTGCGCGTATGATACACGATTATTTTCTCATTACCGACGATTTCAGAGAAATGGAGGAGCAAGGGCTCCTGACCATGTCCTTTGTCGGAGATGAGTACACACTGACTCCCACGCTGTTAGGCAGCCTCTGGCTAGAGCAATATGATAGTGGAGAACAAAATCATGGCACAAGAGTTTGATGATGAAAAATTACCGTATACTACTATAGGGACTGACGATGCCAAAGGCATGATAGAAACAGGTGCACATGTCATCGATGTACGCAGGCCGGAAGAATGGGACCGTGGCCATATTACTGAAGCTCAACTGGTAACGATTGATGGCATTTATGCATTCGGCTCGGCACTCAAAGATCTTAATCTGCCAGCAGACGAGGATGTGATTTTTGTCTGCGCTGGAGGCCAGCGCAGTGCCGTTGCCTCCGAAATTGCTTTGTTGCTCGGCCTACACAAAGTATATAATCTTGCCAATGGTATGCATGGGTGGATAAATCGTGGCTATCCTATCGAGCGCTAGTATAAGTCTACTGGGGTACAGCGGGCGCGATACCCAAAGGGCACACGGTAAATCGGGCCCCATTCGCTAGATCGCGACGTAACCCATGGCGATAAATCGCGTTATTCAACTAGATTGGTACCTGAGTAGTTACCTATTTTCAAATGGAGGTACTTTATGCCCTTATTAGAAGGCAAAAAAGCTCTTATCTTTGGTGTTGCCAACCATCGTTCGATTGCCTGGGCAATTGCCCAGGCACTTGCAGGCGAAGGTGCTCGGCTCGTTCTGACCTATCAGGATCGCATGGAGAAATATGTACGCGATCTGGCCGAGAAAATTCCTGGCACAGAGGTTATTCCTTGCGATGTCCAGGACGACGGCCAACTCGACGCTGCATTCGCCAGAACTGGTGAGATCTTCAGCGGAGAACTCGATAGCTTGATCCATTGTGTCGCCTTTGCTCCCGCCAGCGAACTGGAGAATCCCTTCCTGGAGACCACGAGGTCTGGCTTCCACACTGCACTCGATATCAGTACTTACTCGCTCATCGGCATGGCTAGACGCGCTAAGCCCTTGATGCAGGCTAAGGGGGGCAGCATCCTCGCTCTCACTTACATGGCAAGTGAGCATGTAATGCCCAAGTACAACGTCATGGCAGTGGCAAAAGCAGGCCTGGAGTGCTCTGTGCGCTACCTTGCTTATGAATTGGGTGAGCATAATATCCGAGTTAACGCTATATCCGCGGGTCCGCTCAATACGCTGGCCGCACGTGGTATCTCGGGTTTCACTGGCTTCCGTGAACAGTCAGCTAATATCGCACCCCTGCGTCGCAATATTGAGCAGAGCGAAGTCGGGGATGCTGCCCTCTTCCTCAGCAGCAATCTCGCACGTGCCATCACGGGTGAAGTCCTGTTTGTTGATGCCGGGTATAACATCATGGGAGCATAAAATGTTACCTTTCTAATCACTATCTGTTGATATCGATGACTCCCCTCGATGGCTCAGGTGCAGCTTCACCACAAATAGTACAGAAGCGTGCCCCTGGGCGGTTCATATGCCCACAAGGCCAGATCTTCAGCACCAGTGTGCTCTGTGGAGATGCCCTCGATAGGTCTGAATTTGCTCTGCTTCCGCCACCTTCACTTCTTCCTTCCCTAATAGGCACTGCCGGACTCAGTACACCTGCTCTTCGTTCAGTGGTCCTTGCCAGGTTATCCTTTTTACCACGTCGAATGATCACTGTGAAGAACAGAGCCATCAGACCCAGCAGCAGAATGATCGCGGCAATTGTCAATACCCATGCCATGGAAAAAGATGTTGGCATGGCCCTAGGTGTTGCCTTGCGAGGTTGATGTGCCTGCGCAATCGCAGTTGGTGTTGTTGATGTAGGAGTTGCTAACTCACGCTGCGCTTGCTCCTGGGCATAGTTCAGGTAAGGTTGTACCGCTTTAAAATTAGAATAGTTCACTGCAAGTTGATTGAACTCGTTCAGCGCTTTTTGCCAGTGAGAGGAAGCTGTCGAGGCATAATCCTGAAAAGCTTGGCTCCAGAGTTGCTGGAACTGCCCCGGCGTGGTATCCAGGTTAAGGCTTTTCGCCATGGCACGTTCATTGTCGTTCTCCTGCAAGAAACTGGTACCACTTGAGCTGTTTGCAGAAGAGGAGCTGAAACTGATGATACCAACGATATTTCCCTGACTGTCTACTGCGAGACCGCCGCCGTCGCTATTCTCTCCATTGCCACTCACCTGAATGACTGGTGTAGCTGTCGCGCTCGCCTGCTTCGAACCGAGAGAAATCACTTTTACCGACGACGTTAGAAAATCATTTGGCCGCTGACTCATGTCGGCACTACTTGGAAAAGTAATAACAGTGAGGTTATCCTGGCTATGGATAATCGAGGAGTCGCTTAGTTGCACACTCGGAGCATCGTGCATTGACACATGTACAATTGCCAGATCCTGTTGACCTGGTGAGCTCTCCGTTTTGATCTGGTCGATCTGCCAGGATACTCCTGCGGGCAAGCTCTTCAGATCAGGTACAGTCAGAGGACCTGTGTAGCTGGTACTCAAATAAGCGATGCTAGTCGGCGAATCGTATGAGGTTGTGGACGACAACTGACCATTGCTGAGCTGCTGGATAACGCCATCTTTTGCTACCTGGGAGGAACCCTGTTTAGCATTCTGATTGATATAGTTTGTGACGTCCTGTGCCGCAGCATTATAAAGCATCTGGTCCAGCGTCTTATCTTTTGGCGGATTGACGTTATTGTCGGCTGTAAGAATATCGCCCTGGGATGTAATAAAGGCACCTGTTCCCAATATTTGCAGCGAGTAGCTTCCATTGTCTTGTTGTGGAAACGTTACTTGAGTGGTAGGGGGAAAACGAACAGTGAGGTGGCCTTTGATGGTGGTACTAATGCGCACTACCGCAGGCCCTGCTACGTCAGCTGCACGCACAGCTGGATCAGCAACATTGCCTCCTGGTATACTATCTGCATATACTGTCAAGCAACTGAGCAAGAAGGCTGAGAGTATCCATATTATTATGAACACACCTCGTAGGTAATAGATATGTTTGGATCCACATTGCATTCTAACCATATACCCTATCCTGTCTCTAGAGGTGGAAAATTAAGAAGCCTCAATCCCCATCAAAGCCTTCTCGTAAAAAAATACGGTATATTGTGTGAGAGGTTGCACAACCCGAGGGAAAGAGCTAGAGTTCCTCACTGCATTGCTGTTCCCGCAGCCAAGAGAGCAGAGCCACCATAGGGGCTCCTTCGTCACTGTGCACCCTTTGGGTGTCGCGTCCGTGGGGTGAGGTGGGGGCTCGCTTCACCCAGTAGGCCAAGTGCTCGTGCCTGCCTCACCGCTTGTAGTCGGTTCTTCACTGCCAATTTAGAGAGGATTTGGCTCACATGGCGCTTGACAGTATCAACGACAATGACCAGCTCTTGCGCAATCTCCTGATTGGATGCGCCCCGCGCGAGCAACCGGAGAACCTCACATTCTCGCTCACTCAAAGGGTCCTGCAGCATTTGGGCTATCGTAGGTTCTGTAACCCGCTTGGTCTGAGGTTCATGGATGGCACTTTGCCGGGGAAAGGCGGAGAGCACTATGTCTAGATAAGGGGTAAGCATGGCTTTGTATTGCTCTTCGCGTAGCCGAGACAGGAGAGCAGCCATCGGAGGACCTTCGTCCACGAAGCTGCAGATATAGCCCTCCGGCTCGGCCAGACAGACCGCCTCTGAGAGGAAAGAGAGCGCCAGCGTCTCTTCCTCGTGCATCTGGTAGGCCAGGGCTTGCAAGAGGCGAACCTCAATGACATGTCCCCAGCGCTGTCCTGCCATAGCTCTCTGTAGCACCAGCTCCAGTCGCTCTAGGGCAAGATCTGGCTGATGCTTGGCTAAGAAGAGGCGAGCACGTGCTACCTCTTCTCGCTCACGAGCAAACGGAGTGCTATGCCAATTTTCTACCTCTAGCAGCTCGGCCCAACGCGAGGCACGATCCAGTTCTCCACAGGCTAGCCAGAGCCTGACCTGATCGATCGTACTGAATAGGGAGCGCACATGGAGAGAGGTTGGTTGGTTCATACTCGCGCCGATGCGTTCAACTTCCCGGAGAGCAGAGCACGCTACATCCAGCTCTCTGCGCGACAGAAAGATACGCATCAGTACCACGTACCCATAGAGTAAAAAAACGAGCGATGCAATCGCATTGCTTTGTTTGCATAGCTTGATGGCCTCTTCTGCCCGAGAGAGCGCCGCATCCAACTGATTCCACTCGCGCAGGATCTCCGCCTGAAAGAGAGCAGGCCAACCCACCTCAGGCAAAACAAGCTCTTCTGGCTGAGTTCCCAACAGTATCGCTCGCTGGCTCAGCCGCTCTGCCTCATGCAATCGCCCTGTCCCTATCATGTACATGGCAGTTGTACCCATGACAGTGATTGCGAAAGTAGTTTGCCTCGCAGCTTGGGCAAGGGAGCCTGCCTGGAGCCCACTCTGGACAGCAACCACTGCATCGTTGGCAGAAGAAACATAACAAGCTTGGAGTTGGGCAATGGAGACTTGTGCACGAGCCATGAAATTTTTTGCTGAGAGCAAGGGAAGGGCCTTCTGGCAGAGTGAGAGTGCTGCTTGTCCATCTTGCTGATGGCTGCACAGGATAGCACGAAAGGCAATTACTTCCCCAAGGAGATTCTCCTGCTCCTGCCGCTCTTTTGGAGTAAGCACTGTGTGTGAGACATCCTGATTAGTCTGCATTGCGAGCGAAGTGGTCAGCATGGTTTCAGCTGCATCAAACCAGGCTTCCAGCGTCGTTTGGGAGGAAACTGCCCACAAGATCTGTGCACAAGCAAGACAGAGGCGGGGACGGGAACACACGATGTCTGCCGGCAATTGCTCCAGCCACTCTCGGAGCTCACTCATCTTACGTTCACTTATTGACGTCAATGGGAGACGCTCGATCAGATCAGCAGCCCACTGCCACTCCTTAGCACTACAGGCATGCAAGATAGCCTCAATGGTATAGCCGTGCTGGGCATACCAGAGGCTGGCATGATGATGCAAGATAGGTACAAGATCAGCATGCATCTGCTCCAGTTGGTAACGCAAGGCCTCAGCAAAAAGCGTATGATAGCGATACCAGTGGCGCCTGCTATCCAAAGATACGACAAATAAATTGACCTGCTCGAGCCATTCCAGCATCTGCTGGCTGCTATCCTGTTGCATAACGGCATCACATAGCGAGGCTGTCAGCTTTTCTAGGATGCACGTGGAGAGCAGAAACATTTGCACGTTCTGTGGCTGCCGTCGGAGTACCTCCTCGGTTAAATAGTCCAGGATGTAGCGCTGATTCCCACAGGCCTCCTCTAGCAGGGTTACAGGATCGACCCGCTCTGGCACAGAAAGAGCGAGCAATTGCAAGCCCACCATCCAGCCCTCTGTGCGAGCTGTTACTTGTTGGATCGTTTCATCGGGGAGCTGGATACCCAGCAGCTCACGGAAGAAGGCCCTAGTCTCCTCTACCGTACAGCGCAACTGCTCGGTACGCACTTGCAGCAGTCGCTGACGTGCCTGCAGTGCTGAGATCGGCAAGGGAGGATTAGCGCGTGTTGCCAGAATCATACGCAATTGGAGAGGAATATGCTCCACCAGATACAAAAGGGTATTATGCACCTCTTGCTCTATGATCACGTGATAGTCATCCAAAATCAGCAGAAAGCGGTCCTGGCTTTCCGCTAGCAGATTGATGAGCGACCTCAGAACATACTTGAGTGATGGGTCTTGTGACGATTGTAGATACTTTAGCAGTGGGGTAAAGCGTTCCGGTCGCAGCCTATTCAGTGCAGAGAGGAGACAGGTCCAGAAGAGCCGTGGGTTACTGTCTCCCTCGTCAAGAGAAACCCAGGCTAGCAAAGGGTTGTTCGCAGGGAGCGATCGCCCCCAAGCTGCAAGTAAGGTGGTTTTACCGGAACCGGCGGGAGCAGAAACGAGCGTGAGAGAGTACTCGAGGCCCTCGTCCAGCAAGGCAGTTAAACGAGGACGAGCGATCAAGGTATGTGAGGCAGCGGGCACAAAGAATTTGGTGGCCACAAGCGGGTTCTGCAAGAGCAGTGATGTACTCGCGATAATCTCTTGTGTTGGCAAGTGTCCCTGTTTTCTTTCCAAGTGACCAATCCCTCCCTTGGGAATATACGCTTCTTTAGTTATTCTAACATAGTAAACGATGTTTGGAAAGAAATGGAACCAGAGGAACTAGAGGAAAAGGGATCAGAGTTCCTCAATATAGGATGTAGCGCTGACTCCCACTGATTTTGCAGAGATGCCCAAAGCTTTGAAGCAAGCCTCTTAGCCATTTAGATAGCACATTCGGCTTGACATAGATTTGTCGTTTCCCTACAATGAGCAAGGGATTGGCAGAGTAAAGACATCATCGCCTCACCCCGCATTAAGGAGGCCCCAGGGTGGTAGATCATATTGGGCAGCAGCTTGGCAACTATCGCTTGATTCGTCTCTTAGGGCGAGGCGGTTTTGCAGATGTGTACCTCGGCGAGCACATCTATATGCACAATCAGGCTGCCATCAAAGTGCTCCATACGCAACTCACGCCTGAAGATATGGAGCATTTCCGTCTGGAGGCCCAGACCATCGCTCACTTAGATCACCCACACATTGTCCATGTCCTAGAATTTGGGGTCACGGAAGCTACACCGTTTCTGGCTATGAGCTATGCTCCCAATGGCACTCTCCGTCAGCGGCATCCCAGGGGCACACGCCTGCCGCTTTCTACCGTCGTGGACTATATCAAACAAGTTGCAGATGCTTTGCAGTATGCCCATGAGCAGAAGCTGATCCATCGCGATGTGAAGCCAGAGAATATGCTATTGGGGCGGCGCAATGAGGTCTTGCTCAGTGACTTTGGCATTGCGCTCGTAGCCCAGAACTCTCCCTCCCAACGGACCCAGGAGGCGATAGGAACGGTAGCCTACATGGCACCTGAGCAGATCCAAGGCAAGCCACGTCCGGCCAATGACCAGTATTCCCTAGGAATCGTAGTCTATGAATGGCTCAGTGGTAGCCTACCATTTCCAGGCCAGGGAATAGCAATGTATGGACAACACCTGCGTGCCCAGCCAATGCCCTTACGAGAGAAGGTACCAGCCATCCCGCCGGACGTAGAGCAGGTTGTAATGATAACCCTCGCCAAAGACTCCCACCAACGCTTTGCCAGCATACAGGCATTTGCCACTGCTCTGGAACAGGCCAGCCAACCTACTCCTGAGGTGACTATGCTGAAGAGCCGCTCTCAGGAGCCTATAAATGTAGTACCCCCGTCGAGCAAGACTCTCCCTCCAACAGAGAAGGCTGCTTCATCCACAACCTCTGCCGATACCATTCTCGCATCAAGCCAGCTACAGCAATTATCGTCTACTATGCCATCAGAGACACCAGTGCATTCCCTTAGTCCTGATACTGGGCAACACCAGTCTTCAGCGATAGATGGTTCGATAAACAAGCTCAAGCCGAAACCGCGACATGGCATCTCTCGACGGACCGCCGTGCTAGGATTGGCTGGAATGGTTGCCGTCGGAGCAGTAGGTGGAGGTCTGGCGTGGTGGGGCCTGACATCACATCCCCTCTACACCTATAGGGGACATACAGATGAGGTGATTCGGGTGAGGTGGTCATCCGATGGGGCACGTATCGCCTCTGCATCCGGGTATAAGGATAGAACAGTGCAGATCTGGGATGCAACAGATGGGGGACACGTCTTCACCTATCGTGGCCACGTCAGTGGTAAATATGCCACTCTGACAGACATAGCATGGTCGCCCAATGGCAAACGCATCGCTTCTTCAGGTTTTGAGGAGGTACAAGTCTGGGATGCAGCAGATGGAGGAAATATCTATACCTATCGTGGACATAGCGATACCGTCTATGCATCTTCCTGGTCGCCCGATAGCAAGCGCATCGCCTCTGCTAGTAAGGATGAGACTGTACAGGTATGGGATGAGGCTGATGGAGGGCACGTTTTTACGTATACCGACGATGGGTATGCGCCATATGGAATAGGAGATGCTGTCTGGTCTCCTGATGGCCGACACATCGCTTGCACGGATACAGCAGGAGTGCGAGTATGGGACGTCTCCACAGGCCAAAACACGTTCACCTATAGCTATGGTGGATATCCTCTTGCGTGGTCGCCTGACAGCCAGCGCATTGCTTCTGGCGGTGCGAGTTCTACCGTCCATGTCCGGGATGCAGCGGATAGAGGGCATTTCTACATCTATCGCGGTCATGCAAACTCTGATACTGCCAGTAATCCAACTATATATGCAGTGGCATGGTCACCTGATGGCAAGCGCATCGCCTCAGGGAGTAGTGATAAGACCGTCCAGGTGTGGGATGCGACGGATGGAGGTCATGTCTACACCTATAGGGGGCATAGCGGTGCAGTATATGCAGTGGCATGGTCGCCCGATGGCAAGTATATCGCTTCAGGGAGTGCTGATAAGACCGTTCAGGTGTGGAAAGTGGGATAATCGAACGTCTACAGAATAGATACAGCTTGCGGACGCGATGTCCGCAAGCTTCAGATAAGGAAGAGGCCGAACAATGGCTGATTTTATTGGTCAGCAACTTGGCAATTATCGCTTGATCCGTCTGTTAGGACAGGGCGGCTTTGCTGATGTGTATCTTGGTGAACATCTCTACATGCATACTCAGGCTGCTATCAAGGTGCTGCATAACCAACTCACTCCTGTAGACATAGAACAGTTTCGCCTGGAAGCACAAACAGTCGCCAGATTAGACCATCCTCATATCGTGCGTGTCCTGGAGTTTGGTGTGGAGGGAAGCACTCCATTCCTGGTAATGACATATGCTCCTAACGGCACCCTCCGCCAACGCCATCCTAGAGGCACACATTTGCCACCTTCTACCGTGCTGGAGTATGTGAAACAAGTGGCAGATGCCTTACAATATGCTCACGAGCAGAAGTTAATCCATCGGGATGTAAAGCCAGAGAATATGCTACTGGGGCAACGCAATGAAGTGCTGCTCAGTGATTTTGGCATTGCGCTGCCAGCGCAAACGTCCCGCTCTCAACGTACTCAGGAGGCTATCGGGACCATAGCTTATATGTCCCCAGAGCAGATTCAGGGTAAGCCACGCCCAGCCAGCGACCAGTACTCGTTGGGGATCGTAGTCTACGAATGGATCAGTGGCAGCCTGCCGTTTTCAGGACAGGGATTGGATTTGTATGGACAACACTTGTATGCCCAGCCAGCGCGATTACGAGAGAAGGTGCCAAGCGTCTCACTTGGAGTAGAGCAGATAGTAATGACAGCGCTTGCCAAAGACCCCCACCAACGCTTTGCCAGTATCCAGGCCTTTGCCACAGCCTTAGAGCAAGCTATTGTCTCTCCAGCATTCACTCCTTCTACCGGATACACAGCTCCCTCCTCAGGCTCACAAGAGGCAAGCACACAAGTAGATACCTCCAGCGAGCAGGGAACCACTAATCCACCGAAGCCAGTTCCGCAGCAATCATCCGCCTCCAGATATATCCTGGCGCTGCTTTTGAATCCTATAGGACTTGCCATCATCTGTGCACTTCTGACGAAAGAGTTTGTGACAGTATCTACAGCCGCGAATCCACTTATCCCAGATGCCAGCTTTGGTGGGAGGATCACAGCATTTGCGTTTTTGCTTCTTCCCTACCTGGCGGGTCTACTGGCCGTACGTCTTTTAGGCCGCGAAGATTCACAAAATGCTGAGCAAGGCTTTGGTTGTCTAAGTGGTCTGATATACGGAGCGATTCTCCTTGTTGGTATTGGAGCACCATCGCTGAGTACCATAGGGGCCTTGTTCAGTCAAACGGGATATATTGTCTTCTACTGTCTGGCCTGGTCACCTGATGGTAGACGCATTGCGACAGGCGGGCAGGATAAAACAGTCCAGGTGTGGAGTGTAGGCGGGGAACTATTCTGAGCAGTACATATACAAGTTATCCTCTATCTTTACTACCAACAAGTCGGGGTGAAACCACTTCCGCTTTTCCGACTCCACAAGGTATTAACTAGTTAAGTGCAAGTGCTTTCCGGGTGGAGGGGAAAGTTGAACCTCACAGATTGGTAGAATTAGACCTAAACTCTGGTATTGGAACTAGAGTACTCCTCGTGTTATACTTTCGTGAAGCAGACTTCTTGGTGGATTTGAGAATTTATGAAACCGAGATTTTCGGCTTTGATTAGAGTTTTAGAAGGGATGCTGCGGTGCAAGCGTAGCAGGTATGATATGTGGGTGCATGCTCGTGTCCTCTTGACTTCTATGATACTTCTCAGTGAAGAATAGAGTTATCATAACATAAAAAGCTCTGGCTGTCAGGATATCTAGCACGATTTTGTCCCAAGGCTACTGTGATGTTGGACACTTATTCTCATGTGTTACCGACCATGCAAAAAGATGCAATGGGCGGATTAAACGACTTTTTTTAAGCGCTGAGAAATGTCTGTGCTCACAGATGAAATGCATACAGCTTGTGATCATCGGAGCCGACGTAGACTACCCCATTGGCTACTACTGAGGAACCAACCCAGCCACCCGTTTGAGCAGTCCAGAGGGGAGCACAGCTTGCCTGCCCACACCCATCTGCTTTGAACGCATATAGGTAGTGATCAGCAGAGCCGACGTAGACTACCCCATTGGCTACTGCTGAGGAACCAACCCAGCCACCCGTTTGAGCAGTCCAGAGGGGAGCACAGCTTGCCTGCCCACACCCATCTGCTTTGAACGCATATAGGTAGTGATCAGCAGAGCCTACGTAGACCACCCCATTGGCTACTGCTGGCGAGGAATCTGGCGAGAAACCGTTAGAGGGGGCTGTTGTTTGAGCGATCCACAGGGGAGTACAGTTTGCCTGCCCACACCCATCTGCCTTGAACGCATATAGCTTATTTTCAAACCCAGACAGCATGTTATCCTTGATGCCATTGTAGGAGGAACTGGTGATGTAGATCACCCCATTGGCTACTGCTGGCGAGGAATCGATCACGAAGCCCGTTTGAGCAGTCCAGAGGGGAGCACAGCTTGCCTGCCCACACCCATCTGCCTTGAACGCATACAGCTTGTAATCACCAGAGGAGCCTACGTAGACTATCCCATTAGCTACCGCTGGCGAGGAAGGGACAGCGTCGCCTGATTGAATGCCCGTTTGAGCAGTCCAGAGGGGAGCACAGTTTGCCTGCCCACACCCATCTGCCTTGAATGCATATAGCTTGTTATCATAAGAGCCTACATAGACCACCCCATTGGCTACTACTGAGGAACCAACCCAGCCACCCGTTTGAGCAGTCCAGAGGGGAGCACAGCTTGCCTGCCCACACCCATCTGCCTTGAACGCATACAGCTTGTGATCATCCGAGCCGACGTAGACCACCCCATTGGCTACTACAGGATCGGAACTAACCCTGTCACCCGTTTGAGCAGTCCAGAGGGGAGCACAGCTTGCCTGCCCACACCCATCTGCCTTGAACGCATACAGCTTGTGATCATCCGAGCCGACGTAGATTACCCCATTGGCTACCGCTGGAGAGAAAACGGAGCCACCTGTTTGAGCTGTCCAAGCTTGTACAAGACGCTCAACAGTTGAAGGAGTAAGTATCCGCTCATAGGGATTATAGTGGGTATGCTGGGCATCAAAGCCAAACTGGATTCCGTTAGTGGCTATAGCCGTGTTATAGGCAGATGCGGCAGCAGTGGCAGTGACAAAAGGAGCCGCCTGCGCTGTCGCAGTGGTATGTTGGGAGTTCAATAGGCGCTGTTGCGTCAGAAAGGTCCACGCTCCTCCCCCAGCAAGGCTAACCAGCAGAACGAGACACAGCAATGTTACCATAAGTGTGCGTCCTTCCAACCTTTTGCTGGGGGAATGAGGGACCACAGTCCCAACGTGTGCAGGAGAAGGCCGAAGAGGGCGAGCAAGTGGCAATTGAGGCTGCGGTGTTTGCATGTTGCGAAGTGGTGGAGAGGGTGTTTCCAGTGGACGAAGAGAACCTGAAGAGTGCTCTAGTGGCTCATTTGAGTGGGTCGGCCAGATCGTTTGTAGTGGGGATATGGAAGGGTTAGGAGATGGGGATGCCGGCATGGTTGGTTGTAAAGGAGCAGCAGTGAGGGAATTGCTGGCTGGCTTATCACTCGATTGGGTCATGAGATCGGTTGAAGAGAGCACTGGAAGAATGGTATGCAGTGCCTGCGCAAACTGCTCGACTGTCTTGAAGCGCTCTTCCGGCGTTTTCTTGAGGGCTTGCATGACCACTTGCTCCACTGGGATGGGTACTGCTAAACAGAATTCTTGCAGTGAAGGCGGTTCATCGACCCGATGTTGCAACATGACCTCTAGGGAAGCCCCCTGAAAGGGCAGTCGACCAGCAAGCCACTCATAAACCATGACAGCCAGCGAGTACTGATCACTAGCTGGACATGGCTTCCCACGACTTTGCTCGGGAGCCATATATGCTGGTGTGCCTACTTGCGTCTGTAAGCTCACCAAGGAACTCTGCTCGAGCACCTTGGCAATGCCAAAATCACTGAGCAGGAGGGCACCATCGGCTCGCAACAAGACATTTTCTGGCTTGACATCGCGATGAATCACACGATGATCATGGGCATACTGCAGAGCCGAAGCCAGTTGGCTGACATAGCTATCGAGAATATCAAATGAAAGTTTGGTTCCTTTGGGGTTGCGCTGCCGCAGCGTACCACCTGCCGCATATTCCATCACCAAATACGGAGTATTGTCACGCGTGAGGCCAAAGTCGAACAGAGGCACAATATGGGGATGGCGTAAGCGCATAGTGCGTGCTTCATTGAGAAACTCTTTGAAGTCCTCGGGGTCATTGAGATGAAATCGGAGCAATTTGACTGCAGCTTGGGAGTGATTATGAAGATGTTCAGCCAGATAGACTGCTCCAAAGCTCCCTCTGCCAAGCTGGCGCAGCAGACGATACCCGCCAACGTGCTGACCGAGATGGTCCTGTTGCTCTGCCATCGTCGTTTCTTCCTGCCTTCCATGCATCTAAATGACCGATCCATCAATAGGAAAGACTCCCACGATATATTGTAGAGCTATCGAGCATGTAGGTCAAGGAATGTTCTTCACATCTGGGGTGGGGAAAAGAAAAAGCCTCAAGTAGCTTCTCAGGCCACTTGAGACTTTTTCTGGTACGAAAGGTGCCAAGGGACAGACTCCGCAAGAGTTGTCTATCACGTTATTCCTGGTGCATTCTCGTGCTCACAAAAATACCCTTGTGTCTATGTGATCTATTTGGTTGTGATAATTTGCTGTCCATTTTGATGTCAGGATTGATGTCATGACAGCAAAATCAAAAGTAGCTTACATGTTACCACCTTTGGTTTTGCCAAGCTAGTAAACCCTAAAAGTATATCATTCCCACATAAGTTCATAAAGGTAAAAAATTATGTTATATTACCTTTAGTTCAATTGTATCTCTGCTCTATTCTGAGAGAAGGTACTCTCTAGAGGAAGAACATAAGAGGAAAGTGAAAGTAAATATGGAATATCCAGAGACTGATAATACTCTCCTGGAGCGATTGACAGCGACCCTCGGTATTACCCCCAAGAATATAGAATATAATGAGCAAGGGTATCTTATTAAACTAGATCTCTCGCAGTCAGTTATTACTCAGCTTCCTGAGGAATTAGGGCAATTGACTTCCTTACAGGCACTGGACCTTCAGAGCAACCAGTTGACACACATCCCGCCTGAGCTGGGTCAGTTAGCCTCCTTGCAGGCACTGGACCTTCAGAGCAACCAGTTGACACACATCCCGCCTGAGCTGGGTCAGTTAGCCTCCTTGCAGACACTGGACCTTCAGAGCAACCAGTTGACGCACATCCCGCCTGAACTGTGCCAATTGACTTCCTTACAGGAACTGTACCTTTCCGATAACCAGTTGACGCACATCCCGCCTGAATTGGGCCAATTGACTTCCTTGCAGACACTGTTTCTTTATAACAACCAGTTGACGCACATCCCGCCTGAATTGGGCCAATTGACTTCCTTGCAGACACTGGACCTTTCCAGGAACCAGTTGACGCACATCCCGCCTGAATTGGGCCAATTGACTTCCTTGCAGACACTGGACCTTTCCAGGAACCAGTTGACGCACATCCCGCCTGAACAGGGCTTTTGCGTTTACCCGTTTTGCCTTGATGGATTGCAAAGCAGCAATTGCAGTGCTTCTCTGGGATATTCGCAGAAATATCTCATTTGTTTTGCAACATTTTTAACACCTAAAAAATCCATGA
>Ga0207416_1002250_pt1 | contig 21789 bp, 17 predicted proteins | sample PaiPotPPM11metaG_FD_184107 | JGI IMG/M metagenome (GOLD analysis project Ga0207416, IMG submission 184107) | Iron sulfur acid spring bacterial and archeal communities from Banff, Canada, to study Microbial Dark Matter (Phase II) - Paint Pots PPM... ...
GCCCCATACCCCAGGCAAGGGGCACAGCCCCATACCCCAGGCAAGGGGCACAGCCCCATACCCCAGGCAAGGGGCACAGCCCCATACCCCAGGCAAGGGGCACAGCCCCTTGCAACCCCTGCAAAAAGATGTTTGAAGGGCTTCTCAAAAATTCGGGATGACTCAATGTTAAGGAATACTAACGTCTTAGAGAGATTGGTTCGAAAATCGAAGATATACAGGCGCATGAACGAGATTCTCATGCGCCTGTATATCTTCTAATCAGAGAGCTGTCTGGTCACTGTTGTGCCACTGGGACTTGGCCCTAGCACGTACATAGTCTGCAACTGTCTGGTGTAAGCTGTAGCGGCTTGGTCCCCAGTACTCCAGCAATCTGGCATCCTGGAGAGTATCTAATATCTCTCTTGGTTGTTGGCTCATCGCCAAGGCAGCTTCCTCTGAAAAGCTTTGGGGCTTGGGCGGAAAGACAGCCAGGGCGTATAGGGCAGCATGAGCCTGCTGGCTCAACTGCTGATCACAGATGGCAATGACAGCATATAACGAAAGAGAAGCATTTCCTACAAGATTGGTCCAACTTTCTCCAGATGCGCTCAATATGTTTATGCGTAAGTGCTCTTGGGTCTCATGTAACTGGGCCAAGGCTGCTCGCAGAGGCCAAAGATGTCCAGTGAAAGTCGATGATGCCAGATATTTGCCCATCAGAGTTAAAGCCAATGGCAAGCTGCCCATTGCCTGGACCAGAGATCGTGCTCCCTCGGGATCTTGTAGGACCAGTTGCGGGACAAAATGGGCCAGCAAGACCAGTCCATCGGCCTCCTCTAATGGGGGAATGACGCAGGATCGGCGCTCAGCGAAGGGGAAGGTCATCTGGGGCTGGCGGGTAGTCAATAGGTAAGTGCAGTGGGTACCCCCAATATGCAAGGCCAGAGCATCTTCAGCTGTCCAAGCATCATCAATAACTAGCAAGATCTGGCGGCTGCCAATGGCCGATCGCAGGGCTTGGCCCCAGGCCTGTTGGCTCTCGGGGTTTGCCACGTCGCTGGGGGCAACTCCTAGCAGTGTTCCCCAACGCGTCAGCTGACCCAGCACATGAGGCTGGGGGCCCAAGGGAGCCCACAAGGTGCCATCGCGAAAACGTGATTGTACCTCCTGATCCATGGCCAGTGCGACCGCTAGGGTAGTTTTGCCGACGCCGGGCAGGCCAGAGAGAGTCGTGAAGGTCAAACTGCCAGCATCTAAGAGGCGCTGTTTGACCTGCTTAAACAAACTTGTCCGTCCCACGAGGCTGCTAATACGGCCTAGGGTCTGCGGAATGGTAAGATCGGCCAGCAATGATGGTTGCACTGAGACATCTGGAGCGGAGAGTTGAGGAACAGAGGATAGCGCTTCCTGCACCTCGTCATTCTCATCAACATCCCAGAGTAGGCCTAACTCCTGGGCAGTCTTGCCAAAGAGGGTCCCTAATTTCTTCCGATAGTTGGGTTGGGGCATAGCCACCCCTTGTTCCCAGCGAATCACGGTTCTGGTGGTAACTCCCAGTACCTTCGCGAGTTTGGCCTGGGACCAGCCCTGCAGTTTTCGCTCAGTTCTCAACTTCCGATTTTTCATCAATATGGGGGCTTTCATGTGACGCATCATCCTTTCCTAGCAATAGGTGCAGCCTGCTACTGACATCTCTGGCTTGGCAACAGCTATTGGCTTCAAGGAATGCCAGGATGTCTGTGACCAGGTAACAAAGCTGCATAATTTCACTGCTCCTACCTGTAATCTGTAATATTAGCCAGTTTTAAATACAATTTGCTCGAAAAGAAGGTTAACAGCTTTTGTGTTGATACCTGACACATTGCTTCTTATTACTCCTTTTACTTCTCTGAAAATGGGGTTTTCCCATTTCATTTGGGTGGAGTGGGCCCTGCATGGGTGTCTAAGGCAAGGTTCAAATTAAGAGTAATCCTGCTTGACAAAGTTTGCCTGGTGAACACAAAAGTGTCAAGTTCATTTGAACTATACCTAAGTGAAAAGTCCTATTGTAATTGGTCTTCTCTGTTAAGAATAGCTAAAGAGAGAGATTTTTGCTAGGGAAAAAAGGGACAACTTGGGAGAAAAAAGGGACAACTTTGGGGAACAAGGTGACAAATGAAGAGAGTACCTCTCCTAACTACGAGTCCAGATGTAGGCCAAAAGCGTTTTGCGAGAACAGGCCTATTCTCAAACAATCTTCTCTTTGATAAAGCTTTTGATATTTTCAGACCTTGAGCAGCTTGATACCTTGTAGCTGAGATCAATTGCAAGTTTTACTACCTAGGCCATACCAATTAGGGAGCAAGACTAGTAATATGAAGAAAATTAAACTAATTATCAGGACTATCAGTGCACATATGAAAGCAAGCTTGGATAGAGACATTCTCTCGTCTTTGTCTTCTTTTTTTTGAGTAGTAAGAGCTGATATACGTAGCAGTCCTCCAAGGACAATACAGATCACTCCTATTGCACCTCCTATCTGCATCAGCGTGAAGAGGAAAGCGCCTAGACCACCGCTGATAAGTTGGACAAAAGGGTCATTACACGGAACTCCACCAGCAGGCGGAGAACCATCGAGCGCATTTGCAAGAGAGAGGATAATGATAAAATTTGTATTTGATATTCTTGCTAGATTATTGGTAATATGTACGACAGTATGAATATTAACAGTGTTTATACTATTCTGGATGTTATGTAAAGATTGCACTGTTTTTCTCCTTTCTGATTGTCTAATACATGTGGTTATATTCGGGTAGAATTGTACCTTATAGCCTTGAGTAAAGCGAGTCGAAAAGAGGGACAAATCTATATAAAGGGCAGACTTATGGCTCAGATAGAGGGTTAGGACTATCATCTAACACCTATTCAACTTTCCTAGTGCTCTTGCGTACATACTTATGCGATTAGATACAGCACAAACTATATATCACTATCCTTGTTAGCATAAAGAGAGGCAAAATATGGAAGAGCAGCATAAAGAGCGGGGTGAGGGACTCAACTCTGATCAAGCAACAGGAACAGCAGCGAAGCTCCCACTAGAAAATACCACGACTAATACAGCTAATGAGATTGGTCCTACCGATGCTCATACAGATACCGATAACAAGCAAGATCAGACACAAGGCACGCTGGCGACAGATACCCTGGAATTCGTTGTCGTTGAAGGATTCCAAGTGGGACGTGGTGTTGCCCGTATCGATCCCAGCGACATAGCGCGTCTGGGTTGCCAACCCGGCGATATTGTATTAATTACAGGAGCGCGTACAACAGCCGCCAAAATAGTTCCTAGCGCTCTGGCAGATCGTGATCAGCTGACTATCCAGATGGATAGTCAGGTACGACAGAATAGCGCCTCAGGCCTGGGAGAACGCGTCATTGTGCGTAAGGCGAAAGCGAGCCCGGCAGAGAAGATTACTCTCTTGCCGCTGAGCAGCGAAGCCCCCATCCAGGAAAGCGATTTGCAATACATTGCCCGCTACTTGATTGGATTACCCGTCACTGTCGGCGATCTGCTCCGTGTCGGCACTCCAGGCACAGCACCGCGTGAGTTTCTCATTATCAACACAAAGCCAGCTACACCGAGCTACGCTCTGCGCAGGACAAATACCGGCAATCTTCCGATAATACCACCCGAGCCAGGGAATGAGGTCGAAGCAGTCTTCGTTCATGCGGGAACTATCGTACGTGCTCAGATACGTGGAGCCGCAAATGGCATGCCCGGCCGGTTAGGATACGAGGATATCGGTGGACTGGGTAAAGAACTCCAGCGCATCAGAGAAATGATCGAGCTACCTCTAAAATATCCTGCGGTCTTTGATCGCCTGGGAGTTGAGCCACCAAAGGGTGTATTGCTCTATGGTCCTCCGGGAACAGGAAAGACTCTCATAGCGCGTGTCGTCGCAGCAGAAACCAACGCCGCCTTTTTCATTATCAACGGACCAGAAATCATCAATAAATTCTATGGGGAAAGCGAATCTCGCCTGCGTGCAGTCTTTCAGGAAGCCCAGCGCAGAGCTCCGAGCATCATCTTTATCGATGAATTGGACGCCTTGGCCCCAAAACGGGCAGAAATAGGAGGCGAGGTTGAGCGGCGTATCGTAGGGCAACTTCTCGCTTTAATGGATGGATTAGAATCGCGTGGACAGATAGTACTTATTGGAGCAACGAATCAACCAAATGCTCTTGATCCAGCTATGCGACGCCCCGGTCGTTTTGACCGTGAGATCTCGTTGCGCGTCCCAGATTTAAGAGGGCGTCAGGAGATTCTGCTAATTCACAGCAGAGACGCAGCTTTAGCTGGTGATGTAGACTTTGCACGCATAGCGCAATTGACGCCTGGCTTCGTCGGAGCTGATCTGGCAGCACTCTGTCGTGAAGCTGCGATGATTGCCTTACGTCGTGTCCTGCCACATATCGATTATCAGCGTGGCTATATCCCTTATGAAACTCTGGTCAACCTCAGTATCACTATGTCAGACTTCCAGGCTGCACTGCGTGAAGTTGAACCATCGACAACGCGTGAGGTCTACGTAGAGGTCAGCGAAACCTCCTGGGATGATATTGGTGGGCTAGCATACGCTAAAGATTTGCTCACCGAGGCAGTCGAATGGCCGCTGCGCTTTCCAGATCTCTATGCTACAGCCAAAGTCGAGGCACCCCGAGGCCTCCTGCTCTCAGGACCGCCGGGATCTGGCAAGACCCTCATTGCTCGCGCTCTAGCTAAGCAGTGTGAGGCCAGTTTCATCTCTATCAAAGGCCCGGAACTGCTTTCGAAATGGGTTGGAGAGTCAGAGAAGGGTATTCGTGAGATCTTTCGTCGAGCAAAACAGGCGGCACCATGTATTATCTTTTTCGACGAGATCGACTCATTCGCCTCACGCCGAGGACAGGTAAACGATGGGAACGTAGGAGATCGGGTGATTGCACAGTTGCTCACCGAAATGGATGGTGTCGAAGGTCGAAAAGGAGTGATTGTCCTGGCAGCAACAAACCGGCCGGACCTTATCGATCCTGCACTACTACGTCCCGGCCGCTTTGACCTGACCGTAGAGTTGCAGCTCCCCGACGAAAAGGAGCGTGCTGGAATCTTTGCTATCCACTTGCGCGGCAAACCAGTTGTCCCAGAGGTTACTATGGAGCAACTGTCCAACCTCACGTCTGGACGAAGCGGAGCTGATATCGAAGCCATCTGCCGTCGTGCCTCCTTGCTCGCCTTGCGCGAATGGATCACACCAAAACTTGGACTAGGACAGGTACGGGTCACCCAGGTCAGCGAAGTGGGAAGCGACGTTACAACTTCCACAACTGAGGCAACCGCAAACACAACGGACCAAAGAATGCCACCATCATCAACAAGCATCTTCATACGTATAGAACATTTCATGCGAGCCATTGAAGAACAGCAAGAACGCTATGCTGTCCAGGAAGCGATCGAGAAAGAGAAAGAGCGACAGGAACGAGGAAGACAACGTTTGATAGAAATGGCAGCTGATAGTAATTCAAAAGAAAAACAGCCTTTGAGAGGTATCCGGCTCTGGTTAGCACGTTTATTCGGCCTCGTGAGGTAAGAGACATTCAATTGTCGCTTTTTCACCGAAAGTTGTCCGCATTTTCGTAGAAAGTTGTCTATAAGTTGTCAGTATCTTGTCGTAGAAAAACCCTCTCTAATAAGGTATGCTTAGTACAGTAGAGTGGTAGTGGGAGAGCTTGTAAGTTATGAAAATCATCATGAGTAGGAGATACTACCTACTTGCCGTAGACAAAACCATAAAGAACATGTACCCTTAAAGATGTACCCTTTTTAGTAGTAACTGCTCAGGTACCAATTGAGCTGATCAACACCTAAAGGTGCACGGCGCAATTGATCGCCATGGGTATGCCGCGATCTAGCGGATTAGGGGTCCGATTTATCAGACCTGCTGTGCCCCTGGGCAAGAAAAGTACTGTTGTGCTGCGCGAATTAAACATTAAAAGAAATAATTTGCTGGAGAGTCTATACACTTACAATATATAGGTGACTATGCTATAATAAACAGCGGAGAGTGTTTATTCAGAAGCGAAGGGAGGAAACAATGTTACCGAGACATGAAAACTCCTCTTCCGTCTCCAGTGAGCAAGTTACAGAGGCGTACCTCAAGGTCATTGGGTTGATAGATGAGCGAGTAACCCCTTATCTGGGAAAAGCGACAACCCGCGCTCTAGTGCAAGGCGCAGCCCAGCACATCAAAGCCGCATATCCGTTTCTCGAATTCCTAGTTTACCGTTCTTATACCGATATTGTTCCATCTGTCATTCACGAGCAACTTTCCGGCGTAGCCCCAGTACAAGTTGTTGCGGGGTTAAATGCATTGTTAGATGAGTGCTTTGCTGGGTTGCGGGAACTAACAGGTGACCTGATCGCCCCCCCTCTCCATGATGAAGTTACCCACCAGTTAAAACAGTTGCAGTAAGGGAGCAGCATGGAAAGCAGCGTACAATCGATGTCACAAACTACAGATAGTGCGTTTCGCTTCTCCAATGGATATACGGCGGATCGTCTAATATCGATTCGCCACGAGATGGAATATCTTAATACCATTGGCAAGGAGTTTGTAGCTGCAATCGACCGCTTTCAAGTGCATCGAGCCTTGCTTAAAGCGCTACGAGAAATCTATAGTTTCTCTGCCTGTTGTATTCTCTTAAAGGACAATACTTTTGAAAAAGAGAGTCCCTTTGAACTGTTTATTATCCCCTGTTACCCGCTTGATGCGACGTTTTTCGAATCCATCATCCAGCGCATAGCCAGTGCCGCTAGCGCTCTCAACTTGATCCATACGACAGCAGATCAATTAGCACGTACAGCCTACTTCGATGCTCCCGATGACCTTGCCCTATCACGCTCCCAGGAAGAAGTGGTGGGCTCTGAAATTGGCTCGTTCTTGAATATCCCATTGACTGTCGAGAATCGTATCATTGGCATGCTCAGCTTGTTCGACGAGAAGATGGGAACCTTTGACACAGATCTGTTCCAAATGACGACGATGATTGCTGACTATGCCGCAATTGCCTTGGAAAACGTTCGTCTGCACGAGCGCGAGAACGCCCTCTGGCGTCAGGCAGAGCTGGAGCGTATGCGCCTGTCATTGATCATTGGGAGTATGGCAGAAGGTTTGCTGATTACAGATGCTAAAGGAGCAATTACCTCGCTTAACACATCAGCAGAGCAATTATTGGCACAGGCTCAGGTCAATTTCAGTCCCGATATCCTCTTACATAAATTAGCCGGGACAAGCAATGTACAGTGGATTTCTAGATTGGCCGAGATCGTCGATCAGGCACTGGCAGGTTACACTGTCAAAAACCAGGAGTTAGTTGCGGGACAGGCTGAAGAGCGTGTCCCTCTCACCTTAAGTATCAGTGCTGCACCCCTCCTCGACGCTAGCGGAACCTCTGCCCGCCCGTTGGGAGTAGTAGCTGTACTTAATGACATTACTCCTAGTAAGCAGGTTGAGCAATTAAAAGACGAGTTTGTCTCGGTCGTATCACACGAACTGCGTACACCGCTGACTGCTATTAAAGGATACACACAACATCTAGTAAGACGTATCGAACGTCGTTTGCGCAAAACACGCAGTTCTCAACTAGAAAGTAGCACCGCTGTTAACGATCTTCCAGAGAACTATGACCTACGCAGTCTGAATATTGTCCAGAGCCAGACTGAGCACTTGGAACGATTGGTCAATGATCTGCTAGATCTTTCTCAGGTGCAGTGGGGGCAATTGCAACTTCGCCCTGAAACATTCTATCTGGCAGATCTTCTTACAGATATGGTTCGCTCTGTCCAATCAAGTGCGGAGCAGCATACAATTTCTCTACAAATCAAAGCCAAAGATACCAAGATCATCGCTGATCATGCTCGCATTGCTCAGGTCGTCGGCAACATTCTAGATAACGCTGTCAAGTACTCTCCGTACGGGGGACAGGTCATTGTACGCTTAAAACAGCAGGATGGATACTATCAGGTGAGTATCAGCGACCAAGGGTTGGGTGTAAGTCCAGAACTCTTCGACCATATCTTTGAGCGCTTCTACCGAGTACATAATACAGCTACTCAGCAACTCTCAGGCATTGGGTTAGGGTTGTATGTAGCCAAAGCGATCATTGATCGACATGGTGGGCGTATCTGGCTCTCGAGCAACCAGGGGATGGGAAGTACGTTCCATTTTACTCTTCCGCCAAGTCCTCCACAATAAGCCACCTAAGCTAAACACAGCCTTTGCAATCTTGGCAGGAGAGCCAGTGGCCCTCCTTGCATCTCTGAAGTTAACTACAATGCCTGTAGCAACTCGGTAGGGTTGGCCCCAAAACGATCACGTACGTAAGAATAGCCAAAGGAGGTAAAGTAGATCCTGGCCCATGTTGCTCGCAGGTTCTGGATGCTACGCAAAACGCGAGCCTCACCCCACAAAGGATGCCGCATATCACGCAGGGCATTGAGAAAGTCAGTCATGCTCGTGAGGAGCACGCCACACGTAATCACGAGGATTTCTACAAGAGGCCCACGTGGCAAGGCAAGTGGACTCAAAGATGTGAAAAGACCAAGATAGAGCACACCACCCGACACAAACGCAGGACAAAGCACATCCAACCAGATGTAGAGCAGGGAAGGTTCATGCAGGCACATGAGCGTTACACCAAAGGGGCTAATCGCCCAACCAATCAAAGGCCTGCGCCTGAGTAAGGTCGTTAGCACATGTGCAGACCCAAAGAGAACGAACCAGAGTACCAGAAGGACTACTAGACCCAGGAAGTTTGGCATGTGTAAACTCCTCGCATAGCAGTGTCTTGCTTTCTGAAAGAACACCCTTTTATTTATTATATATTATACCCCCGATTTTTGTCGCGTTTTCGGGACCCCATCACAGGCCTTTTTGAATTTGAAAGTCCCGCTCCGCAGTTACAAGCCAATTTTCAATCTTCCCTATCAATTAGTATATGAGTGAGAACTGTCCCTATTTCCCCCTTGGAGAAGCATGCAATTTCCACTATAGTAGATTTATCTCCATGTCTGATTGGATTTTGAGAAATGAGGATGAAATGCAGACTTCTGACTTTAGTCCACTAATCGGAGAAGAAAACAAAGAGTCATTCCAGCAGCAAGAGCCTACTGCAGAAGAATATACGTGGTCAGCCACGCGAGTCGTTGAACAAGTAACCATCAATGTAATTTCTGCCAGCGTCATCGGTTTTTTCGCACTTCTCTTCACGATTATCTGCGCATCTTTCTTGTGGTTTTTTCATTTTATCCCTCTAAACTGGTTACTTATCGTTATCATCATTCCAACATGCACGACTCTAATACTACTTGTCTTGATCGTCATTGGGTGGTTTTTGTTCCGGCGGACGTCCATAGTCTCAATAACGGAAAGGGTTATTATAGACATGCTTGAAGGAATGGCCGCTGCATTAGCCAAAGCTTCAGAGACACAGAGAGCAGACGAAGATACATCATGGTAATTCATGTAACTTGGTGTCACAGTAGTATGTAGCGATAATTTGCTTATTAGTGGGGAGGTGCAGGATTTGTCTTTAGACTAAGCGGTGTCTGCCATCGTAGGTGCTTGGATATGCATTCCATAGTGTTGTGCGGGCATCTTGGCTTGACGCATGTCCCGCATGAATAACGGTGCGACGCAAGAAATAGCCGCCAAGCAATACTAATGCAGAGATAATCAGCCCTACTGCTCCCTTTTGTTTTTGGCTAGAAGTCATTTTCCTGGGGTGATATCCTACTAGCAAAATGGTTTGGATGAGCCATGGCACTACCAATCCATTGCCAAACATGAAACGCCAGAAGGTCATTCCTTGCTCTGTTGGAGCCGTTCCGACCAGTGGGCGAGCGGCTCTGCCGGAACTGCGCAGAAATGCTAGTAAGCCAATCAATTCGACTAGCATATTCAGCCATTCCATCTGCTCTAGCTTATGCAGTGTTTGCCTTGGAGCTCCGATGATCCTTAAGACCAGCGAGATAAGCGCACTGCTGGTTGACATAGCGGATGAAATAAAGACGGCACCTAGCAATTTGCTGCGTGACCAGAGTGGGATGCTGGTTGTTGCCAGTAAAACACCTGTGTAGCCGCCTAGAAATGTTCCAAAAACGCTGCCCGGTATTGCCAGCAGTCTTTGAGGAAGCTTGGCCAGCCAGCGGGCTCCCCACCATTTGCCTAATATCCCATCACGGGCTGCTTGGATCATCGCAGTCATGCCGCTGAATATCGAGAAAGTGACCAATCCCCAGACTCCCATCGACATTGGCGACTTGACCTTGAACACGCGCAACATATTTAGAAAGCGCTCGGGTCTTCCCAGGTCTTTGATCAGCAACGGTGGGCAGGGCAGTAGGGCCAGTAGCGATAAATAATAGCCAGTTCTTGCTACTGCCTGGTCTTCCTGCGATCCAAAAAGCGCGGCAATGCTAGCGATTACATAGCATCCTCCCGCTAATCCGCCCAGGAAGAAATACCACACGATTTCCCAACGCCAGATGGGCGCTTTGAGGACAGGATAGTCATAATACGTCGGCTCTTGCTGCTCGCGTTCGGGGTCTGGCGTGTAGCCCGTGGTTAGCGTTGCGAGCTGTTCAACGAGTGTGCTAGCTCTCATCGTGTATCCTTAATGGTTCTTTTTGAAAAAGAAAATACCCAGCAATCCCATGATCGCTGCAGCCACAATAGTCCAGAACGATGCCGGAACGACATTATTGGCTGGACGGGCTGGATTGCGTGGCAAGTTATACACCTCTGGCTCGTCCAGTAAAAGGAAAAAGGAATGTAAGCCTCCTTCGAGGATCGTATCGTCAGCCCCGTAGAGGCGTGCTTCGTTCACACCGTGCTGATGCAGAAAGCCTACTCGTTCCTGAGCCTGCTGCTTCAGTTGCCCCACCTCGCCAAAGACAATCGAATGTGTAGGGCAAGCTTTTGCGCAGGCAGGCTGCATACCATCCTTCAATCGATCATAGCAGAGTGTACACTTGTGGGCGGTGTGATCGCCTTTTTCATCGCGAGCAATTACGCCAAATGGGCACGCGACCGCGCAGTAGCCGCAGCCGTTGCAAATATCCTGCTGTACATAGACTGTATCAAACTCTGTCCTGATAATCGCTCCGGTTGGGCAGGCTTCATGGCAAGGAGCATTGGCACAATGCTTACATACATCGCTATGCATCAGCCAGCGATCGCTATTGAAGAACGGGAGTGCCGTTCCTGTTGGCGTCTCTGGAATTACTCCATTGTTCCTGGCTTCTGCTATTTGATCCTCAAGAAGTGGCAAATCAAGTGTGTGTGGCGTTGGATTTTCTTGAGGTGGTTTTCGTCTCACTTGCTCGATAAACTGCACATGTCGCCACGTGGTGGCTCCCAGTTGTCTGGTATTATCATAGCTAGTGCCACTCCATTCAGGATCGGTGGCTGGGAGCTGATTCCACTGCTTGCAGGCAACCTCGCATGCTTTGCAGCCGATACAGATACTGGTATCGGTGAAGAAACCCAGTGCGGGCTGCTCTGGTAGCGGAGGCTCTTTGCGCAAAGGCGCTAACGTATCGATCAGTTTGTCTGCACTGAGCGATCGTCTTTGTTTGACATTCATATAGCCATTCTCTCTTTCACAAAAGCCGTCCGGGACGCACGTTGCAGGTAAAGGCCTTGGCCTCCTCGATACTCACGTTAGGTTCCAGTACCATATGTGTCAAGTCATTGGTAATGCTGCCAGTACTTTTGCCCTGGAAGCCCCAGTGGAATGGCAAGCCAATCTGGTGTATCATGCGACCAGCGATTCGCAAGGGGCGGAGTCGTCGAGTGACCATAGCTCGCGCTTCGATCTGACCACGTGGCGTACTGATTACCATCCAATCGCCATGTCGGATCTTCTTTTCGACTGCCAGCTCGGGACTTAACTCGGCGAACAGTGCAGGTTGCAGGGCATTGAGCCAGGGCATCCAGCGCGTCATCGGTCCGCTGACGTGATGCTCGGTTAAGCGATAGGTTGTAATGACGATGGGATACTGCTCGTCTCCGATTTTCGCCAGACGATTATCTTTGCGATCTCGATAATATCTGGCTGCTGGATTACTCTGTTGCCTATAAAGTACATTGTGCACGGGTGACTCTGCCGCTTCATAGTGCGTCGGCAAGGGTCCATCCTTCAATCCCTGGGGAGCGAAGAGCCAACCTCGCCCATCGGGCTTCATGATAAATGGATCTGTCCCAGCGATAGCATCCATTCCGGTCGCTCCCGGTTGTGGCTGGTAGTCGGGAGCCTTATTTACAGGAAAATCAGGAATATCATATCCTGTCCACTTCTGCTGTTCCTCGTCCCACCAGACATACTTCTTGCGTTCTGACCAGGGGCGGCCCTGTGGATCAGCTGATGCGCGGTTGTAGAGCATACGGCGATTCGCTGGCCATGCATAACCCCATTGCAAATTCGTATAGCCATCCGAGATACGTGAAGCCGCGCGGTTATTATCGGGAGCTGGATAGACTCCGCTATAAATCCAGGAGCCACAGGCTGTACTTCCATCGTCCTTTAACGCTGTAAAACCTGGCAAGTGTGGTGCGTCACGCGAGGTTTTGCGGCGTTGCGTTTCACTCTTCCTGTCTGATTGGTCAGGTGGGTAGATGTAATAACCATTGATCTCTTTAAGTACCAGATGTACATCTGGTTCGTCAGAGATGTGAGAATTAGGCTCTGGCTCAATGCGGTCATAGTCCCATACTAAGGCCTGAAGAGGACGATCTTTCGAGTTCTTACTATCTGCATAGAGCTCTTTGAGGTGCTTGCCGAGATGGTAGATAAACCAGAGATCCGACCGTGCATCGTCAGGAGGATCGACAGCTTTATCACGCCATTGTAAGAGTCGCTGCGTATTTGTGAAGCACCCTTCTTTCTCGGTCGAAGCTGCTGCTGGCATCAGAAAAACTTCCGTCTTGATTTTGCTCGAGTCGACTGGTTCAGGACCTTTTTTCCAGAAGGTGGCGGACTCAACCTCATACAGATCACGAACTACCATCCAATCTAGCTGTTCCAATGCCTTGCGCTGCATACGTGCGTTGGTGCTACCCGCGGCAGGATTTTGTCCTAGGAGGAAGTAGCCCTTCACTTTTCCATCCAGCATAGCATAACTGGTCACTAGATGTGAGTGGTCACCAGTTACTTTAGGCAACCAGCGATAGCCGTGATCGCTCTCTGGCTCAGAGCAAGCCTCGCCGTACCACGCTGTGAGCAAGCTGCGGATGTAGGCCGGAAGATGAGACCACCAGCCCTGTTTCTGTCCGACTGCATCGATATATTCAGCCAGCGTTTGTTGCGACTGTATCTGCTTGTTGTGTTTTTCTCTGGATGGCGTGTCAGATTCGTTTTCTGTGCTCTGCTTCTCCATAAATGGTGCTGCTGGTTGTGGCATGTAGCCAGAGAGGAGGTCGTAGAGTGTTGGTATGTCTGTTGATCCCTGGATCGAAGCATGGCCTCGCAGGGCCATGATACCACCGCCAGGACGCCCAATGTTCCCTAGTAGTAGTTGCATCATAGCTGCTGCGCGGATAATTTGAACACCCTTCGATTGCTGAGTCCAACCCACTGCGTAGCAAATAGCTCCTGTGCGTTCACGCCCCGAGTTTGCGATCAGCGCCTCTACTACCTTCATCCACTCTTCGTGTGGTACCCCACATACCTGTTCAACCATTTTTGGCGTATAGCGTACGAAATGCCGTTGCATGATTTGGAACACGCACTGTGGATGCTGTAATGTTGGATCTGTCAGCGGTTGACCATAGTCGTCTCTCTGGTAATCCCAACTGCTCTGATCGTTATAAGTACCTGTCTGGGGATCATAGCCAGAGAAAATCCCATCTAGTTCTTCGGTATCCTTGAAATCCTCACGAATAAGCATTGGGGCATTGGTATAATGCACCACATAGTCATGGAAATAGGCCTTCTGCTCCAATAGATAAGAGATGATAGCTCCTAGAAAAACAATATCGGATCCGGCGCGAGTGGGCACGTAGAGGTTGGCTAATGCCGATGTGCGCGAGAAATGTGGATCAACGTGAATAACCTGTGCGCCGCGCTCTTTCGCTTTGACGACATTAGCAAATGCAACCGGATGAGCTTCCGCCATATTGCTGCCCATAATCAAGATGCAGTCGCTATTGACCAGATCCTGCGGAAATGTTGTGGCTCCGCCGCGCCCTAATGTGGTACCCAGACCGGGTACAGTTGAGCTGTGTCATATGCGGGCTTGGTTCTCAATCGAGACGATGCCTAAGCCACCGCTGAAGAGCTTTTTGATCAAGTAGTTCTCTTCAACATCGAGTGTGGCTCCTCCCAATGATGCTATACCCTGGGTATGATTGACTTCACGTCCATCGGGCAAACATTCCACGAATGTTTCGTCGCGAGTATGCTTGACGCGCTGGGCAATTTGTTCCATCGCCCAGTCTAGCGATCTGACCTCCCAGTGATCGCTGTAGGGGGCACGGTAGAGGATCTGTGTCAGGCGATCTGTGTTCACAGTATACTGGAAGGTAGCCGATCCCTTGGGGCATAGCGTTCCATGACTGATCGGACTTGCTGGATTGCCTTCTATATCAATGACCTTGCCATCTTTGACATAGACGTTTAAGCCGCAACCGACTGCACAATATGGGCAGACACTGTGTACAACTCTGGCATCACGAATGCGTGGAGCCTTCTCGCGGCTCTCTTTGCTAAATGGCTCGACTCTAGAGCCGATTTGGAGAGCTTTTGAGATAATGCCCTGTATTGCTCCTGGCAAGGAAGTATATTCTTGCATATGATGTCTTCCTCTTTTTTAGTATAGTATATCATTTCTCACCTAGAAGCGGGCTCTGGCTGAAAGGCGAAGACAATCCTTTCACGTGCCCATCGACGGCTTTTTTTGCTCATCGATGGAAAACGATCTATCGATGAATTAGCCCATCTGCTAGGACGCACTTCCGATGAGGTGTCTGAACTCTTAGGCGACCTAGAACGTGAAAATTTATTCTGATGCTGGATGCATGGTCCTGACAAGCCGGTGTTTCTCTAGAATTGCGGTTTCCAGGGAGCTGTAACAGGGTTTCACAGTAAGAGAAAAAACAGCGTATCTGATCTGCGATATGTCCCTTATACTCCGCTGCTACTATTGCAACAGACTACCCAATCTCTACCCAATCTCTGCCTGATCGATCACAATCCTGGGGTACGCCTCCACTGGAACCATCTCCGAGAAGAGGGTGATTGCAATGATAGATGAAACATATGGTAGCAATATGAAAGTGCATGAAATTGTCCCTGTTTCCTCCTGGAGATATATGCCATTTTTCGCTATAATATACTCGACTGTGTATCTCAGATGAGCATAATTGGTAAGGGCATTCCTTGCGGTCACTCTTTAATAGAGCATAGGGCAGGGGTTCGTAGCTGACTCTTAAAAAGCTATTAGGAAGACTGTAGGCTCAAGCATTCCCAAGACTGCTGTATTTGTTAGCGACAAGATAGTCAAATATCTATGGCAGAATGGTACCTTGTTGCTATCATAAGAGCGTAATTTGAAATAGGTTGACAAATGCCGTACTATAGGATTATCTCTAAGGTTTTCTAAGCTTTCTAAGCACATACTAATCTTTTGTTATGCGCTATACTGGCTACAGGTGCCATTCTGGATAGCAGAGCCACACAGAGATAGTCTACCTACTGGTCAGTAGGCCCCACGTGTAAACCACTCAGGGGTTGTTCCAATGCCATTTGGACTAGTTACTTGACCGGACTGAGTTCTTGGGATCTGGAAGTTAAGCAAGCATGTGTCTTGCAGGTCGATATTAAGGGCTACGGTATTAAGAGGTGGCAAGGTGCCCACTTGCAAGGGTTGCCCCAGCTTGCAGTTCTGGATGACTCTTTTGAACACTGATGAGATCAGCCACTTTGAAGAGCAGATGTCCAGCCTGATGTCTTTGTCGATAGAAAGTATATTACCTCAGGGTTGAGGATGATCAAGGTTTGTGGGGGTTCCAGATCAAAAAGTCTCCTGAAATAGGGAACAAAGGGAAGGAGGCGGCGTTTTTGTTCGCTCGATTGCGATGTAATTTGCTCGATTGCAACGTAATTCGCTTGATCGCGACGTACCTTATACATCGATGCAGGGGTACCAACGCCGCAAAAAGAGAAATGGTTCGTTGGGTAGTTTAGCTACCTACAGCATACGGAAGGGTCTAACGGTTTCGCATGGATATACCGCCAAAGGATAATCGAGGAACAACAAAGTCAACATCCAAAACAACAAAAAAACGCAATCTCATTACCCGCTATCTCATCCCCATAGCCTTCATTATACTGGCTGTGTCGCTGCTGGTTTTCGCGGGTGTACGTTTAGTAAGTCTTACTGTAGGGGGAACTTCTATACAGGATAAGCCGATCAGTGAAATCCTGAACATGGCTGATCGACATCGGTTGAAATCGATCACTATTGATGGCAGCGATGTCTATGCGATGAGTAAGACAGGCCAGCAATACCATACTATCAAGGAAGATGGACTTGCACTAACGGATGAATTTCGCAAAGACGGCGTTAGTGTCAGTATCGATAGTAGCCAACATGGTCAATGGCTGCAAGGAGCTGTTGATATACTCCTGATTGCTCTTGTTGCAGGGATGATGTATTTTGCTATCAGGCGCGGCAATATGGGGAGTCAGGCAGCTCCTTTCGCACGTTCAAGGGCAAAACGCTTTAGCGAAACTCGTCCTTCCGTCCTTTTTAAGGATGTGGCAGGAGTTGAAGAGGCAAAGGTGGAGTTGCAGGAAATTGTCGAGTTTCTGAAACATCCTGAGCGTTTTACGGCAATGGGGGCTCGTACTCCTAAAGGCGTGTTGCTTGTGGGGGCTCCTGGTACTGGCAAAACCTTGATCTCGCGTGCTGTCGCTGGTGAAGCAGCTGTTGCTTTCTACAGTGTGAGCGGTTCTGAGTTTGTCGAGATGTTTGTTGGTGTCGGTGCGGCCCGAGTGCGCGATCTCTTCAAAGAGGCAAAAGAGCATGCGCCATGTATCATCTTTATCGATGAGATTGATGCCGTCGGTCGCCAGCGAACTAATTCGGGCACTGGCGGGAATGATGAGCGTGAGCAAACACTCAACCAGTTGCTTGTTGAGATGGATGGCTTTGATAAACATGCGAATGTGGTCGTGATCGCAGCTACCAACCGTCCTGATGTACTCGATCCAGCACTCTTACGTCCGGGACGCTTTGATCGCCGTGTGATGCTTGATAAGCCGGATATCCGTGGTCGTCAGGCTATTCTTGAAGTTCATGCTAATGATAAGCCTCTGGCTCCTGGTGTCAGTCTGGTTGATCTAGCTCGTCAGACGGCGGGCTTCTCCGGAGCTGACTTAGCAAATCTTCTCAATGAAGCTGCTCTGCTAGCGGCTCGTAACGGGCAATCGGCCATTGAGAAGCCTGAGTTGGAAGAGGCAATTCTACGTGTGATGGCGGGTCCTGAGCGCAAGAGCCGATTGATTACCGAGGCAGAAAAAGCCATCATTGCCTATCACGAGGTGGGTCATGCCATTGTCATGCGTTCGGTCCCGGGAGCTGATCCTGTGCAGAAGGTTTCAGCAATTGCCCGAGGCATGGCGCTAGGTATTACTGTCCAGGCTCCCGCTGAGGACCGCTATCTCGTGCGTCGCTCAGAACTGCTGGCAAAATTAGCTGGAGCGATGGGAGGACGTGCTGCCGAGGAGATCATCTTTGGTGATATTACCACGGGAGCCAGTCAGGATATTGAGTACGTAACCAATATTGCACGTCGTATGGTCTGTGAGTTTGGTATGTCCTCGCTTGGCAATATTGCGCTCAAGGCTGATGCTGATGGGAGTACAATGATTAGTGCCGAGGTGGCGGCCAAAATCGATACCGAGGTCTCTGCTCTGATTAATCAAGCTTATACAACTGCGCTGAACATCCTACGTGAAAAAGAGGACAAACTCATGGTCATTTCGGAGCACCTGATCCAAGTTGAGACGATTGATGGTGAGGAACTGGATAAGATGTTGTTTGCGGCATGATGGGGACATTCATCGCATTGTGGAAGAGGTATGGGAGCGCATTCGAGATTGGAACTGACCAGAACGTTCATTGCTTTAGAGATGAATGATACCTTACAGCGTCACCTGGCTGGTGTGATCCGTCAGGTGGCGCTGGTCTTACCAGGGATACGCTGGGTCGACCCTTCGAGTATCCATCTGACTTTCGCTTTCCTTGGAGAACTGACCGATGAGCAGATAGCTGAGGCCATACAGGCTACAGAAATGGCCGCTCAGCAGGCTCAGCCCTTTTCCTATCGTCTCTCGCGCCTTGGCACTTTCGGATCACCGCGCTACCCACGCGTAATCTGGATGGGTGTTGAGGAACCTTCGGGATCTCTTGTCTCTATGCATCGCATGCTTAACCAGCAACTGTTGCAACGTGGTTTCGAAGTTGGTACTCGTCCCTTTTCCCCTCACTTGACTCTGGCACGCCTCAAATCACCTCTCTCGCCGCACGAGCAACAACAATTACAGTCACTGCTCGTTGGTAAACCGCATAATCTTGTTCCTGTAGACTCCTATGCTGCACACCATCTGGATGTGATGAAAAGTGAACTGCTGCGAACAGGGACGCGTTATACCTGCTTGCGGTCGTGTTTGATTGAGGAGAACTGAGTCTGGGAAGTAGGGAGGCGACACAAGGTCGTTTGTGAGGGGTGATGTCGCAATTGCGGCTTGACAAGACATAGCTCCACTTCTACAATACTCTCAGGTACAACTCCTATCAATCTCTATCTCATCGCGATGGAAAGGGCAAGAGATCATGATGATCGACTATAGCGGCCAGCAGATCGGTAGCTATCGCTTGGTGCGGCGTCTGGGCTTTGGCGGGTTTGCCAGCGTGTATTTAGGGCAACATGTGCGCATTCCTACCCAACAGGCCGCCATCAAACTGCTGCATATGTTTGACGTAGATGGCAAGGAATTTCAGCGAGAAGCCGAGATGATGGCTGCTCTCAACCATCCTCATATTATCCGCCTGATCGATTTTGATTTTCATGACCAGATGCCCTTTCTGGTCATTGATTATGCTCCTGGCGGCTCACTGCGTGCGCGTCATCCAGAAGGCACACAGGTCCCGCTGCCAGCGGTGGTAGAGTATGTGCAAGAGATCGCCAGAGCATTAGAGTATGCTCATGGCAAAAATTTCATTCACCGCGATATCAAGCCGGATAATATCCTCATTGGCGGGCAAGGAGAACTGCGGCTGGGCGACTTTGGAATAGCAATGCTCTCTCAGACGGGACGCACCTCGCTAACCCCATCTTCTGGTATAGGGGGAACAGTCTACTATATGGCTCCTGAGCAAAGCAGAGGCAAACCTGAAAAGGCCAGCGATCAATATGCTTTGGGGATCATGGTCTACGAGTGGCTCTGTGGCAAACCTCCTTTTACCGAGGGCAACGCCATCAATATTCAATATCAGCATGCTCACGAGCCTGTTCCGTCCTTATGTGAGCAGTTACCCACGTTATTACCAACCGTGGAGCAAGTCATCATGCGTGCGCTGGCTAAGGACCCCAAAGACCGTTTCGCAAATGTCCAGGAGTTTGCGATGGCTTTGGCACAGGCTAGCTTACCTCCTCGTATTTCGTACTCGTCCCCTTCAGTACCGTCGTTACCTATCCAGAAGAAACCCATCGGGACATTGCTTTTTACCTGCAAAGATCATGATGGGAGCGCGAGCGAGGCAGTAGTGTGGTCGCCAGATGGGAGGCGTTTAGCTTCTGTTTCAAGTGATGGGGATGTGTGTTTGTGGGATGCCCGCTCCGGTAAACTGCTACAGGTCTTCGGGAGACCTCTCAAAGACATGATAGGATACGGCCAAGCACCACAGTGGGCCGGGGGCTGGGTGGTGTTATGATCACCGGATGGAAGTCGTGTGGTGGCCTGGACTAGATGTAATAAACTGGTGTGTTTGTGGGATGCTGGCTCTGGTGAACTGCTGCGTGTCTGCCAAGGTCATACCAGTGGTGTAAATAGTGTGGCGTGGTCACCGGATGGAAGCTGTTTAGCCTCGGCATCAGGTGATGGAACAGTGCGGTTGTGGGACAGTCATTTCGGTAAACTACTACAGACCTGTACAGTTCACTCTGTCAATACATGGCAGCAGGGGCCTGTATATTATACACCCCCTGTATATTATCCACCCGAGGAAGAGATGAGGGCAGCGGTGACTATCAGTATATATGCGGTAGCGTGGTCGCCGGATGGGAGATATGTGGCCTCCGCATCAGAAGATAAGACAGTGCGGCTGTGGGATGCTAAATCCGGTCAGTTGTTGTACACCTGTGTGGGTCATACCAGCGGTGTAAATAGTGTAGTGTGGTCGCCGGATGGAAGCTGTTTAGCCTCGGCTTCATATGATAGAACAGTGCGGTTGTGGGATGCTGGCTCAGGTCAGTTGTTACGTACTTGCATGGGTCATACTGGTGGTGTCGTGAGTGTGGCGTGGTCGCCGGATGGCAGTCGTGTGGCCTCCGTATCAGAGGATAAGACAGTGAGGTTGTGGAATGCTCACTCTGGTCAAGTACACACCTACATGGGTCACATCGGTCCTGTAAAGAATGTAGAGCCCAAAGATTACATCGGTCCTGTAGAGAATGTAGCGTGGTCGCCAGATGGGAGTTGTCTAGTCTCTTCAGATTATGAGACAGTGCAGTTATGGGATGCTCGCTCAGGTGAATTGCTGCATATTCATACTGATCGTGTAAAGGTCGTAGTATGGTCACCAGATGGGAGCCATGTAGCTTCAGTCTCAGATGATGGAACGATACGGTTGCGGCAGGGAATATGAAGATATTCGCATCAAAGCTATAATAAAGTATTGTTTTGATTAAAGGGAAATAGCATATGTCGGGAACAATCATGCTAACGGTGTTAGAAGGAACTTCACAAGGCAAAACATTTGTGTTTGATGCCCACGACACGTTTCTCTTTGGTCGTATGGATGATTGCCATATCTGTCTTCCTCACGATCAATTGGTCTCGCGCAACCATTTCCTGATGGAGGTCAATCCACCTCATGCCTGTATTCGTGATCTGGGGAGTCGCAATGGGACGTATGTGAATGGTCAGAAATATGGTGGCAGGGAAAAGCATGAAACACCTGAAGAGGGGGCACGCCGACAGTATCCGCAGGTTGATCTCCATGATGGGGATCAGGTCAAGGTTGGTGCTACGACGCTGGCTGTGCAGGTCAAAGTGGAAAAAGCTGTCTTGCAGGCTATGTTGTGCCAAAAGTGTGGCAAGGATGTGACCAGTGAGGCTGGTCCGGGCCAGCAGGGTGATTTCATGTGTGCAAGTTGTCGCCAGCAGCTTGAATCTGGCCCGGTGGATGCGCTCCTCGATCTTCTCCAGCAGGGACAGGTATCCCACGATGCACAACTCCATCTACCTGACTATCAGGTCCAACAGAAATTAGGGGAGGGTGGTATGGGCGCGGTCTATCTCGTGAAACATAAGCGAGACGGTCGCTTGGCTGCATTAAAGGTGATGTTGTCGAAGGTGGCCGTTGATGTAAATGCGAAGAGGGAATTTCTGGGTAGAGCCACATCATCCGGTGGGTGAGCATAGAACCCCCTTTCTAAGTCGTATAACAGGCTTTTTAGAATCAGGGATGCAAGATACTTTCTTTGCTCGATGACGGTATTTACG
>Ga0207416_1002251_pt1 | contig 21788 bp, 19 predicted proteins | sample PaiPotPPM11metaG_FD_184107 | JGI IMG/M metagenome (GOLD analysis project Ga0207416, IMG submission 184107) | Iron sulfur acid spring bacterial and archeal communities from Banff, Canada, to study Microbial Dark Matter (Phase II) - Paint Pots PPM... ...
CTGTGGGAGTTGGAGCCGCGGCTGCGCGAGGAGATCGCCGCCCGCCAGGAGGCCCAGGAGCGCGCCGGCCGGGCCGAGGCGCGGGTGCGGGAGTTGGAAGCGGAGTTGGAGCAACTGCGGCGCCAGCTCGAAGGTCAGGGGTAGGAGGTTACCTCGACCGACGCGGTGCATTGCTAGGTCTACGCCGTTCTTGGGGCCTTGCATGCTCGGAAGCCACTACGCCGAAAGATCGCATGCCGTATCGCAATCCATCGTCGTCCCCCCGCTCCACGACGTCAAGCCGAAATGGGAACGGATCCGCTCGTTCGAGGAGTAGGCGATCGTCCGGATGACCCTACCGGCGAAGCGCCGACCGAGCTCTTAGGCGCCTACCTCGTCGGTCCGGACATTGATGTCGTGCCGCCCGACCCGCACGCCTTGCAAGGCGTGACTCAGGCCGCCGGTCAAGGCCCAGGGCGCCTCGACGACCGGCAGGCGCCGACAGTGGAGGCGCGGACCACGTCGCGAAAGACTGGAGCGATGGGGTCGCGATACCGTATGTCCATCGGCATCAGTACACAAACGGGATGAGCCGCCAGGTGCGTCCGGCGTAGCGCGGGAAATCCTCGGGGAAGGCCTCGGCGAGCATCGCTTCTTCAGTGGCGATCCGCTTTCGAAAGGCACGCCCCATGGCGGTGACGATCGCCGCGGTCGCGATCCAGTTTGCCGCGGCCAGTCCCGCACCGGGCCAGAGGAGTAGATCCCCCAGATATCCGGGGTGGCGGACGATCCGGTACGGCCCCTCCGTCACGACGCGCTGCTCAGAGCGCGTCTGCAGCGTTCGAGTGTAGAAGGCGCCGAGCACACGGGCGGCCCAGATCCGCAGCGCCAGGCCGGCCAGCATGGCCGCGATGCCGCCCCACGCCAGTGGTGCGCTGAAGAGCCGTCCGATTCGGAATCGATTCAAGATGGGGGCAAGAGCCATGGCCAGCAGGCTGACCCCGAACGCGGCGCCGATGGCGCGGGTCGTCCCCTGATCGGCCTTCCCCTCCTTGAGGCTCGCGGCTTCCTTCCCCCGACGCAGAAGGCGCTCCGCGACAAAAAAACAGCCGATAAGGCCGTAGGCGATAGGAAGCGGTCTTACCAATGTCCTTCCCCCCTCCTACGTTCGTCGCGGTGTATTTGTCCGCCGAAAGACCGCATTGGGACGATGCGTTCCGACATGCCCATGTCCACACCATAGTAGCCGTGCCTAACAGAACCGCGCGTGACTCAGCAGCAGCTCCCAATGGCCTCGCGCATCTGGTCGAGGTGCTGGCTCGTATGACTGGCAAGCGTGCAGGCAACGCTCTCCGGCGTCTCCACCCGCCCCAGATGCATTGTTTCCTCGTGGTCGCCTGGTCGCGTCCACTCGTCGTCCTTCAGCGACGCGAAGACGGCGAGGTTTGCCCGCCGCAGCACCATCCAGCGATCAAGCGTTGCGTCGACCGTTTCCAGGTTGGCGAAACGAAAAGCCCACGCGTCCTGATCGTATGCCTTGAGAAAGGGACGCTCCTGGGTGACCAGCATCCGCAGGCGCACACCGTACACTTGCTCGGCGTCGGCCAGGTGGCTCACGACCTCGTGGGCGGACCAGACAGCCGCTGCCGCGATGGCATCAATGCGATCGGCAGGCAGCGCCCGCACCGCGGCAGGGAGTGTCTCGAGTCCCTGCCGCAAGGCGACGATCGTTGCCACCCACTCTGTCGGAGTCATTCTCGTTGTCCTCCCAGTGGCATTCGGAGCGCTCGTGCCGCCCCGATTTGACGACAGTCAGTATCCGGCTGCCGTCCGATGCTGTCGAAAGAGTACCCATGCCTCATGAGAATAGCCGTGGCCGCCTGACAACAGGTTATGCTTTGTGGGGTGGCAGACTTCCGTGGTCGCGGAAGGAACAGCGGAGTCTCTCATGGTAAGCGAACTGGCTGAGGCCAGGGCCGACGCCCTAATCGCCCGGCACATCGGCCCCCACCCATCGAACCCCGGTCGTGACGAATATTGGCTCACTGAACCGGGTGTGTCCGTTTGGGCAGTTGTCGGCGCATACAAGGCGGAAAAGGGAGATGCCGATGAGGTGGCGGCTGCTTATCATCTCTCTCGCGAGCAAGTGGACGCGGCCCTTGCCTATTATGAGCGCAACCGCTCACTGATTGACAACCGACTGGCCCAAAACTGCGCCGCCTGATGGCGGCGATTTACTCGGACGAAGACGCGTCGGGAGGATTACGGTGGGACCGCGCGCCGATCTGATGATTCGGGACTACCGCCCGATGGACCGTGAGGTCGTCTGGGAGCTTCACGTTGTAGGCTTGGAGCAGTTCGCGGTGAACGCCGGCTGCGGTCCTTGGGATGCTGATGTCCGAGATATTCCGACCGCGTACTTCCAGAACCACGGCGCCTTCCTGGTCGGCGAGTGCGACGGCCAAGTTGTGGCGATGGGCGCCTTGCGGCGGGTGTTCGACGCGTGCGCCGAGATCCGGCGAATGCGCGTCCACCCCGACTTTCAGCGCCGCGGCTTTGGCAGCGCCATCTTGGCGGCGTTGGAGGAGCGCGCCCGGGTACTTGGCTATGATGTGCTCCGACTCGATACCGCCGTACGCCAGATCCCCGCCCAGGAGCTCTACCGCAAACACGGCTTTCGTGAGGTTGGGCGTGCCATACTTGGCGGATTCGACAGCATTCTGTTCGAGAAGCGACTTGACGCTAAATGAGCGGCCCATCATCGGGCTCAACTCCCCCTCCGTCGTGCCGCCCGCCGCATGGCGTCGACCCGCGAGGCGAACTCCGATGGGCGAAGGATCGGGATGCCGCGCCACGGCGACATCTCCAGCAGGTGGGCGTCGCTGGAGACGATGAGCACCGAACCGCTGGCCAGCGCCAGCTCCAGGATGCGGTTGTCCTCGTAGTCGATGCAGTCAGTTACCCAAACCTGTGGCTCGATTACGCCACCTCCAGAGCGCCAGGCGATGTCCGTCAACGTCTGCATATAGTCAATGGCCTTCGCTCGCTCCCAATCTAGCTCGACCAGTACTCTCAGGACATTCGCTATCACGTGCTCGCTGAGCCAGAGGCTGAACTCGCGGGCGTCGTTGATGATGCCCAAACAGTTGGCCGCCAGATTGCCGGCCAGCGGCGGTGGGCTCGGCCAAGACCAAAAGGCCTGTGGACCTCCTCCCACCGCGCTCACCAGCACGTTGACGTCGAAGGTCGCCGGTTGAGGGACAACGGAGATCACGCCTTCACCGGCGCCTTGGAGAGGACACGATGGACCACCTCCGGTATGTCTTCGAGGGTGAGGCCCTGGGCAGCCAGTCGTTCGGCGCCATAAGCAGAGAGCGCGTCCAGTCGCTGCGCCCGCTCCAGGACCTCCATCTGCTTCATGGCCACCCGGAGGAACGCGCTCCGGTTGCCTTGTGCGAAGACCTCCACGAGGTGGTTGAGGCTAGGCAGGTCTTCCTCTGGAATAGAAAAGCCGACTGTGACGGATGCCAAGCTATAGCCTCCCGATTCACTGCATGTCTTGCAGGTACATTGTAGCCCACCTGCAACCCGCGGAGAGAGATGCCTGTCTCGCTTGGGGAATGACCAAGCCGCATCGGTGTCTTCGTGCAGGCTCCGAGTCAGTTCCGACTTTTAGCCGCCGAGCCTGAGCCTGATGTGCTGCGCCTCGCGCTCCACATGCCCGCCGCGAAAGCGTGCGGTGACCCCGCTGGCGGTTATCTCCATCCGGTCGGCGCCGATCTGCACCACCGGCTCCTCGGCCAGCCCGGCAACGGTCACCTGCTGCACACCCTCGAACAGGGGATGGCTGCCGGCAGCTTCCGTCAGTGCAAGGTGGCCGAGCACTTCCAACTTGCCTGCTGCGCTGCTGAGCTGGAGGAATCGGGTGTGCAAAATCTCGCCGCCTCCCAGGAGATGCAGATTCATCGGGTCGAATCCCTGGGGCCGAAGCGGTTCGTAGCGGTGCGCGATTATGACGAGCCGCCAACCCGGGAGTGCGAGGAAGGCGTCACGTCGCACCGACCGGCTCGCACGGAGCTCGCCGATGTCGGCTTGTGCCCGCGCCAACTCCCGCGTCCATTCCTCCGAGGTGAAGCTGGCGGGCGTCACTTTGTGACGAGCGAGCACCGCGCCGAGGAGTGAGTCGAGCGGGCGCGTCGGCCCGCGTTCCAGATCCTCGGTCCAGCTCGACGCCAGGTGGTCGAGGAGCACAGCCAGGGTGTGGCCTGTGGCGTAGCCGCATAGCCGCACCGCGTTGGCGGCAAAGTTATCGGGCAAGATCGCTGCCGGGTCGTCGTTGCCTGCCGCCTTGCGCTCGACGTAGGTCGCCAGCCCCTCTCTCAGCTCGTTGCCACGCTCGTAGCTTGCAGCTTCGGCAGGCAGCTCCGCAAATCGGCACCGGCGGAGGGCGAGCGCAGCAGCCGCCCAGCGAGCCTGATCGTCCCGGTCCGGTGCCCGAAGGGCGCGTCGGAGCGCCTCGGTCTCCAAGCGCCGGAGCTGCAGGAGCTCAGCGTCGTCCATCGGGTAGACAAACAGGTCCAGCTCGTTCGCTTGCCAATCGGGGTGGCGCTGATCTTGGAAGACGTGGAAGAGCTCGTGGATCAGCAGCGCGCCCAACGCCGCAATGGTCTGCCGACGCGTGTCGTTCAGCATCACCGTTGCAGTGTTGATATCTGCCAGCTTGGCGAAGCTGTTTGCCCGAACGGAGGGGTGCAACCCAGCGAAGATGCGGGCGTCCGAATACGGAGGGCTTGCGGCGAACTCGGAGGGCGGGCTGGGATGTCGAAACAGCCAAGTCTGTTCGCCATCGCATATGGCGACGGGGTAGCGTCGGGGATCGTAGTTCGGCCAGAGCGAGACGGCGGCGAGCCGGTCGACTTCGGCTAGCAGGCGCACCGGTAGTGGCGCGTGATTACTGTCCGTCCCCTCCGGAGCGGGAGGCGCCGGAGGTGGCGTAGATGTCATTGTCATTGATCGTTACTCCTCACGCGTCCGTGAGCTACGCGGGCTACACTGAGGTGCGAGTCCACAAAGCTGGACATCTGGCAAACTCTCTTATAGATGTCGTCAGCGAGCCGGAGCGGCGTCCTCCGTCAGCGCGAATACGATGGCCTGCTCCAGTTGCATTGCCTGCCCTTTGGCCCAGGCCGCCGCGGCCTCTGCGGTCAGGGCCTGCCTGGCCGGGGCCAGCCGGCGTTCCAGGTCTGCTTGCTCGAAAGGAGTCGCCGGTGTGTTGAAGGCGACGCGCAGCGCAGCGGCGGCTCCCGCCAGGCAAAGCGCGCGCTCGGGCTGGCCCACGGCGGCCTCTAGGGTGGACAGCCCCTCCAACACGCTTGCAACTTCCCTGGTCCTGCCCGCCCGCCGTTCGAGTACCAAGCATTCGTGGAGGCGGGCGCGCGCTACCACATAATCCCCGCGGTCCCGTGCGACATAGCCCTGCCGGCGCAGCGCCGAGGCGCTGTTCCCCGGATCGCGCAGCGCCAGCGCGACGGCCGCGGCTTCTTCCAGAAGCGAGTCCGCCAGGGCGTACTGACCTTGCTGTTGCGCGACGTCAGCCAGGCTACACAGGGATTCGGTCACGCTCACGGAGTCGCCGCGCTGTCGCTGAAGCCGTAGCTCCTCCTGGAATAGCACCTCCGCTTGGCCATGCTCACCCCGGGCCAGCGCCACTGATCCAAGATCGTGGATCGCGCGGTAGATGAGCAGTGTGTCGCCGTGCTGGCCTGATAGGGCCAGGCTCTGCTCCGCCAGTGCGGTCGCGCGATCGAGCTCTCCTTGCATCAGCAGCGCCAACGCCAGCCCATTCAGCGCCTCGGCGATCGCCCAGGCATCGGCCAGGTCTCGGCGCAAGGCCAGGGCTTCCTCGTAGTGCGCGCGCGCAGCGACGTAGTCGCCCTGTGCCAGTTCCAGAGTGCCCGCCGCCTGGAGCGCCTTCGCCCGCGAAGTCTTTCCTACTCCAGATGGGCCCGTCGCCTGCGTGGCCATGAGCACCTTCGCGAGCCAATTCCGCCCCTCCGTGCCGTTTCCTCGTCTGGCCCAGAAAGGCCAGAGGGCCGCTGCCAGCCGTGGACCGGTGTCGTCACCAGCCTCCGTGGTGGTCCAAGCCAGCGCTGCTCGCAGATTGTCCTCGTCACATTCCAGACGGTCCAGCCAGTCCCCTTGCCGCGGCCCTGCCCGTGCCGCGTGAGCCTGCTCCGCCATCGCCAGGTAGTAGGCGGCATGCGCCCGCCGTGCCGACTCCGCCTCGGCACGCGCCGTGAGCTGCTCCAGCGCGTACTCGCGGATCGTCTCCAACATGAGCAATCGCACCTCGCCGTCGTCCTGCTCTTCCTGGCGCAGCAGGTTCTGATCTACTAACGCCGCCAGCCCGTCCAAGATGGAGATGGGGATGGGAGCGCTCGGCGCTCGCGAGGACGGTCCGTCCGGTCCCTGACCATCGGGCCAGCTCCACTCTCCCTCCAAAGCAGATATGCCCGCGGCCAGAGCTCCTAGCTCTGGTTCCTTACTCCCAATCCCCGTCATGACAGCCACTACTGCCTCTACGGTGCTTCCTCCCACGAACACTCCCAGCCGCCGGAATAGCAGCTGCTCGCCCGGCTGCAGCAGGTCGTAGCTCCAGGCGATGGCGTCGCGTAGTGTCCGCTGGCGCGCCGGCAGGTCCCGCGCTCCGCCTGTCAGCATCGGTAGGCGCTGTTGGAGCTGAGCGAGCAGCATCCTGGGCGGGAAGAGCCGCACACGAGCCGCCGCCAGCTCAATCGCTAGCGGCAGGCCGTCGAGACGTTGGCAGATTTCCACCACCGCCGGTGCGTTCTGCTCGGACAGGGTAAACTCCGGCTTCACCGCTTGCGCCCGCTCCAGGAACAGCCGCACCGCCTCATACCGGGTCAGGTCCTCGACCAATCCTCCCTGCTGCCGGCCCGGCAGCGTCAGCGGGGGCACCGCGAACGCCTGCTCGCCTTGCAGGCGTAGCAGCGCCCGACTGGTCACGAGGACCGACAGCCGTGGGCACGTGCCCAGGAGCTGGGCCAGATGGGGGCCCGCCGGCAGCACCTGCTCGAAGTTGTCCAGCACCAGCAACAGGTGTTTCGCCCGCAGGACCCCTGCCAGCGTCTTCAGGAGCGACCGACCCGGCGTCTCTCGCACTCCGAGCGCCTGGGCCAGCGCGGGCAGGACCAGATCCACGTCGGCGATGGGTGCCAGCGACACAAAGCACGCACCGTCGGCGAACCCGTCGAGCGCCTCGGCGACCGCCCTGAGCGCCAGGCGGGTCTTGCCGACACCCCCCGGCCCCGTCAGCGTGACGAGCCGGTGCGCGCCGAGCAGCCCCCGCACGTCGGCCACCTCGCGCTCGCGGCCGATGAACGACGCGAGCGGCGCGGACAGGTTATGCGGCCGGGTGGCCTCTGGCGGGCGCGCCTCATCGGAACCGCCGACACGCAGGGGAGCGCGCCCAGCCGCCTCGAAGCGCGCGCGCGCGTCGCCGGCGAGCCCGAGCGCTTGGCTGAGCCGCTCCAGCGTGTCCGGGTACGGGCGCCGTACGCCGGCCTCGAGGCTCTGGATGCCCCGCTGGCTCATGCCCGCGCGCTCCGCCAGCGCCTCCTGGGTGAGGCCGGCGGCCAGGCGAAGGCGCCGCAGCGTGGTCCCGAACGGAGGTCGCGCCGAGCCGTCCATCGCCGTCTCCTCGACTGCCCGCTCGGGGCGTCGGCAAGCGCGCGTCGATTATGCACGGTGTGTCTGTGTTGGGGCATGGTACCACGCGGTTCACCGAACTGTGTGCCCTACTGTGTGCATTGTTCGTTGTCAACGCACCAAGCAATTCCGACACTGGTACCGTGACGCGGCGGCCGCACGGGACACACCACCGACAGGCGGGGCGAACCACCACAAAAGGCGATGGAGGTTCCTCGACGATAAAGGAGACCAGGGCGCCCCTCCGGCTTTCGAGGCGGGCGGCCATGCGAGCAAGTGCGGCTGCTGGTGCAGCCGCGGTCCTGCACTTCAGAAGTCATGCAAAGGAGTATGGGCAATGAAGCAATTCCGGGCGGGCTTGGCTATCTTGGCGCTGGTCGCCGGGATGTTGGCTGGCCCAACAGATGCGGCCGCGGCTGGATCGTTCACGTGTTCGGGCGGTACGGCGACGAGTCCGGCAACGATTCCGGCCGGGACCTATACCTCATTGACGGTCACTGGGATCTGCCACATCCTTGGCGTGGTCACTGGGCCCGCCGTTGGGCCCAATGGCACGGAGGTCATTACGAACTGCAACGCCCCTGGCGGTGCGGTCCACGTCCTCGGGGGCTTGACCATCGCGCCGAACGCGTTCCTCGACGCCGGCTCCTGCGCGCCGACGGTCACCGTCGCGGGCAACGTGTCGGTTGGGAGCGGCGGCACGTTCATCCTGGGCTGCTCCCCGTTCCTGGTGATCATGCCACCGGTTCCACCGTTTCCGACCCTGTGCCCCGGCATCACGACCAGCGACAGCATCGGGGGGAACGTCACGTCCGACCAACCCCTGGCGCTGATTTTCCACGCCACCACGATCAACGGCAATGTCTCCGTCTTGGGCGGCGGTGGTGGTGTCAACTGCAATGCCGACCTGACCTTGAGCGCGGCCTTGGACTCTGAACTCGGGTCCCTTGGTCCTACCCCTGCCTACACCGACTTCGAGAACAACGCCATCCACGGCGGTGCGTCCTTCTCCGGCCTCCAAGGGTGCTGGTTTGGCATCTTCCGCAACCAGGTCTGGGGCAGCGTTTCGGTCACGAACAACACCTTCGCCGACGCCGACGCGACGGAGGTTGCCACCAACACGGTGCGCGGCAACCTGACCTGCCAAGGCAACTCTCCCGCCGCCCAAGTCGGCGACTCGGGGGGCCTGCCGAACACGGTAACCGGCCGAAAGCTGGGAGAGTGCGCGAGCCTCTAGAAGCTCGGCCGCAAGCTACCCTCCGCCGCCGCCCTTGACCGATCCGGCGAGCGCGTCCTCGGGACTATCCCCGTGGGTGGACGCCCGATCAGCCTGAACGTCAATCCGCTCACCGACCGCCTATATGCGGTGTCCGACCATGCCACCCTGGCTGTGGTGGACGCCCGAAACCGTGTCGTGTTGGACCTGCTCCGCCTGGCCACCCAGCTCCCGATGGGCCCGATGTTCCTGGGCATCGCGCTCAACTCTGCCAGCAACCGGGTGTACCCCCCCCGACTTTGACGAGAACGGCCGGAGACGAGACCAGCACGATTGCCCGTCGCAACGCGGAAGGAGACCCCGTGCCCCCCAACCTCCGCTGCCGGCTCGCCATGGCGCTCGTGCCCCTGCGGCGCTCCCGCCTCGCCCTGGCAGGGGCACTGCTGCTGTTCCTTGTCAGCCTCGACGCGCTGCTGCTCGTGGCGTCCTCGCCAGATGCCGCTGCCGTGCCGTTGGTCGGCCTAACCCAAGAAGTCGCCGTCAGCGCCGGCACCGGCCATGTCTACCTTCCTCTGGTTGCAACCTATGCCGTAGCGGCGCTTGACGCTCGCAGCCCCCGCCTGCTGGCTGCGGTGGCGCTCCCGGACGGCTTCCTAGGCGCCGCGGCGGTGAACCCCGTGACCGAGCACGTCTATGTCGCCACCCTGCGCGATAGCCTGGCCGTGGTGAGCGGTGCGACGAACACCGTCTTGGGCGCCGTCCCGCTTACGGCGGTTCCCATTGGCATCGCGGTCAGCTCCAGCCCCAATCGCGTCTACGTGACCACGCGGGACAGCGACCATCTGACAACTGCCGGCGTCCTGGTCGTGCTGGATGGCAACAGGGACACGGTGCTCGCCAGGGTCACGGTTGGGGTTGCGCCGCTCGGCGTGGCGCTGAATCCGGTGACGAACCGGGTCTACGTGGCGAATACCGGGAGCGACACCGTATCCGTCATCGACGCCAGAACGTACCAGACGATCGCCACCGTGCCGGTCGGGTACAGCCCGCGTTACGTGGGCGCCAATGCGCGGACCAACCGCGTCTATGTCAGCTATCAGGGCAGTCAGAGCCTCAGCGTGCTGGATGGCAGCAGCAACGCGGTGATGGGCGGCATCGCCATCCAGGGCGAGCCCGGTGAGGTGGTGGTGAACGAGGCGACCAACCGGGTCTACGTGACCGGCACATCGCCCGGCTTGGTGACGGTGCTCGATGGCGCGCGCGACCGGGTGCTCACCTCGCTGAAGCTGGGGCCAGCCCCATGGGGACTCGCAGTCGATCCGGCGAGGAACGTCGTGTACGTGACGGATGAGCTCGACAACAGCGTCTGGGCGATCCAAGAGCACCGGTTCGGCTTACCGACGGCGCACCTCCTCGCCCGCTCGACAACGCACCCTCAATCGTCGACAGCTCCATCGGCCTCATGCCATTGCGATGAGCCGGGCTCGATTCCCTGACCCCGCCATGCATCGCTCCCATGAGCCTCGTCCGAGCCTCGTCGCAGTGCAAAAGGAATGACGTGAGTTAGAGCGCGCCGTTGCAGAAACCTGTACGCTTTGTCGTGGAGCCGGCCGGACAGAGGCGACGGGTAAGGCGGGGCAGGTAGGCTGCGGTACCAATGGGCTACCTGGTCGTCATGATCGTGGAGGAGACGGGATGAACGTACTGGTGACCGGCGGCGCCGGCTTCATCGGCTCGCACTTCGTGCGCTACTGGCTGGAACGGTACCCCAACGACCAGGTACTCAACCTCGACGCGCTGACCTATGCCGGCAACCTGGCTAGTCTGGAAGACGTGGTCGACCGGTTTGCCGACCGCTACTCCTTCGTCCAGGGCAATATCGGCAATCTGGAGCTAGTGGAGCATCTCCTCGGACAGCATCGTATCGACGCCGTGGTGAACTTCGCGGCCGAGAGCCACAACAGCCGCGCGCTGCTCGATCCGGCCGCCTTCCTGCGGACCAACGTGCTGGGGACGCAAGGGCTGCTGGAGGCCTGTCGGCGCCGGAAGACGCCGCGCGTCCACCACGTCAGCACCTGCGAGGTGTTCGGCGACCTTGCGCTGGACAGCGCCGACAGCTTCAGCGAGGAGCATCCCTATCGGCCGCGCACACCCTACAACGCGGCCAAGGCCGCGGGCGACATGGTGGTGCGCAGCTACTATGAGACCTTCGGCGTCCCAGCGACCATCTCCACCTGCTCCAATAATCACGGTCCCTACCAGTTTCCGGAGAAGGTCATCCCACTCTTTACGACTCACCTCATCGACGATCAACCCGTGCCGATCTACCGCAGCAGCGCCAACCGACGCGAGTGGCTCTTCGTCACCGACCACTGCCGCGCCATCGACCTGATCCTGAAGCAGGGGCGCGTAGGCGAGCTCTACAACATCGGCAGCGGCGTGGAGCAGAGCGTCGAGCAGATCGCCGATCGCATCCTGGCCGAGCTGGGCAAGCCACCCAGCCTCAAGAGCTACGTCCCCGACCGTCCCGGCCACGACCGGCGCTACCTGCTCAACAGCGGCAAGATTCGCCGCGAGCTCGGCTGGCAGCCGGAGGTGGACTTCGATGAGGGGATGCGGCGCACTGTCGCCTGGTACGTGGCCAACGAGGCATGGTGGCGGCCGTTGAAGGCACGCCTGGCGGTGCAGGAGGGCGCCTGGGGGCACGCGCCCTCCTGAGCCCCGAGCTGCTCACATCGGAGGGCATATTCTGGACGTTGGCAGTGATCTGCCACGGCGCCTCATTCTCGCGGGGAAAGCTAGCAGCAAGTGTACCCGAGCCGCGTTGTGTAATACACTCGTAAGCAAACGGCAGGACTGGCGGCGTTGCACCGTCATTGGGGATACTACTCCGGATGGACAAGCATGCGGCATAGTGGACCTCGCCAGCTCTGCCGCTGAGTGGTCCGTAACCAAAGAGCCGCTACTTCCCCAACGGGAGGGGGCGTCATGACCCTCCGCGACTCGTGGGAGACGAATGCCTTAGCCTGGGCGCGCTGGGCCATCTCGCCGACACTCGACTTCGAATACCGGCAGATCAACCGCCCACAGTTCCTGGAGCTGCTCCCGCCACCCGGCCGGCTGAGCCTGGATATTGCATGTGGTGAGGGCCGCCTGCCGCGAGAATTGGCTGCGCTGGGCCACCGCGTCGTCGGCATCGACGCGTCGCCGACGCTCATCCGGGTCGCTCAGGGCCGCGGCGGCGGTGTTCGCTACGTCCGCGGGGACGCCACGCGACTGCCGTTTCCGGACGGCGTCGTCGACCTGGCGATCGCTTTTTTCTGCTTGCACGACATCGAGGATCTGCAAACCGTCATCGGCGAAGCTGCTCGCGTCTTGATGCCTGGTGGGCGGTTCTGCATCGCGATTCAGCATCCCACCCTGTCGGTTCGTTCGGCGGCAGGTAGCGACGTATCAAATGCTTTCGAGAGCTACTTCGACTCCCGCCCGTACGCTTTCACGATCGAGCGCGAAGGGCAGCGCATGACCTTCCACAGTATCCATCGGCCGTTGGCGGCCTACTTCGGGGCGCTGGAGGAGGCGGGTCTGCTGGTGGAGGCGCTGCGTGAGCCGGTTCCACCTGACCCTACCTGGCCCCGCATCCCGGTGTTTCTCTATATTCGCGCGGTACGCGCGTAGCGCCTCGCGGCACCGAGCGCCGCCAGCAAGGGCTGCCGCTGTGGCACATAGCCCGACGACCACTGCGCGGCCAGCCCATCGAACTGCACCGCGCTCTGCTCGACCAGGTCCAGGATGCCGGCAACGGTATAACGGGACCCTAATACATCGAGCCGGGCCACGTAATTGTTGCCGGTACCGCCGTGGCGGTGGTGGCTGGTACCCTCGGCGCGGTCGCGGAGCAGCATCTTCAGCACGCAGCAGTCGCGGACGAGGTCCAGCGCCAGGTGGAGCGCGATCAGCCGATCGTCGCGCGCTACCTTGGTCACGGCCAGCATTGCCTTGAAGTGGAACTGGTTGACCATGGCGGCAAACTGCTCGGCGGAAATCAGCGGGGTCTCCGGTTTCGCGAAGGTGCGGGCGAGTATGCGGTCGGCGATGGGCGAGTGGGAGAAGATGATCCGGCAGCCGGCCCAGAATGGTGGCCTGGGCCATGCGTCGATCTGAGCCAGCGCCGGCTCGGTGGTCACGAGCACATCTAACCGCTCCAGGCTGGTGAAGCAGACGCGGGTGGTGTGGGCGAAGTCGTTGGCAGATTGGTCGTAGGTGAAGACCTCCCCAAGCGGCTGCAGCCAGGCGAGCGATGGGTAGAAGCGTGGGATCGCCTCCTCCTTCACGACGAGCAGTGCATCGAGGTCGCTCCATTCGTCACGTTGGCCGCCGAGTTGGGAGCCGAAGACGGCCAGCGCGAGCACGTCATCATCCGGCTCCGTCAACTGACGGAGCCGGTCGATCAAGCTCTCCGATGGACGATAGGATGAGGACATCGACCCGGCTCCGTCGCTAACGACCATCACACCTGTACCCGGCGCTCCAACGGGAAGGGCAGCTCCTGGCCGGACCGGCCGGACCGGTAGATGGCCTGGATGATCTCGACGGATTTGCGGCCCTCTTCGCCGTTCACCAGCGGCTCACGATGCTCCTGGATGGCGTTGAGGAACTCCTCGATCTGGAGCTGGTGATACGAGGTCACGGGCCGGCCGCCGGAGGCCGACTCGAACATGTACTCATCGGCGGCCATCTCCTCCTGGTAGCGGCGCTTGCCTTCTTCCTCCTCGCCGGGGATCTCCCAGACGTCGTTGAGGCCGACGCGGCCCTCCGGCTGCTCGGTGACGGTGGCCCAGCCGCCGTTGCTGCCGTAGATGGCGATGCGGGCGAAGGAGAAGTTGGTCTTGTTGGGCGAGACGCTGCACTCGATCGTTCCCAGCGCGCCGCTCTGGAAGCGTAACGTGGCGACCGCCGTGTCCTCGACCTCGATGTAGGGATGGGTCAGGTTGGCCCAGTGGCCGGACAGGGAGGCGATCGGCCCCATGTACCACTGGAACATGTCGATGGCGTGGACGGCTTGGTTGACCAGCACGCCGCCGCCCTCGGTGGCCCACTTGCCGCGCCAGGCGTCTCGCTGATAATAGGCAGGGGGGCGGGAGAAGCGCACGGTGCAGCTTCCCAACACCGGCGTGCCCAGCTTGCCGGCGTCGATTGCCCGCCGCAAGCGCATCGAGGCCGGCCAGAAGCGGCGCTGGAAGATGACGGCTTGCCTTGTCCCGGCTTTGCGAGCGGCGGCGACTGCGCGGTCGCAGTCTTCCAGCTCGATGCCCATCGGCTTTTCCGTGATGGCATCCACGCCATGCTCGGCGGCCAGGATGAGGAGCGCCGGGTGGAAGGGATGGGGCGTGCAGATGGAAACGGCCTGCACACCGGAGTCGCGGAGCATCGTGGCCGGGTCGGTGTAGGCCTTCGCGCCGTACCGCTGCGCGAACTGCGCCGCCCGTTCGGCCTGCGTGTCGCAGACGGCAACAAGGTCGGAGTTGCTCAGGGCGGCATAGGCGGCGGCGTGGCGGCGAGCGATGCCGCCGCAGCCGATGATGCCGGTCTTGATGCTTGCCATGCTGGCCAGATTCCTTTCGCGTAACCAGGTCCGTATGTCCGTCTCGGAGCGACCAGTATAGTGCTCAAGGGCCGCCGGCAAAAACGTGCGCTCGCGGCGCCGACCGTAGCATGCGCAGCCATTGGCGGCGCGAAACGGATGGACGCTCAGCGGAGAGGTTAGTAGCTTGCCACTGGATCTTCCCGACGACTCCAACGATCCGAAGGCTCGAAGCCGCCGGAGCTTCTTGCGCTGGCTCGGGTTCGCGAGCGCCGCCGGCACGATTGGCCTGGCCACCTTGGGCGGCGGCGCCGCTGCCGGCGCCGCCGCTCTCACCAATGCGCCGGTTTCCGGTGATGTCGGCGCTGCTGCCGCGGCCAACCCGACAAGCCAGTCGATGTTTCAGGTGAACGCTCAGCATACGGGACGTAGCCCTTACGCCGGGCCGCGGAGCGCCGTGCTCCTGCGCTCGTTTGAGATGGCGCTGCCAACAGTCACGGCTACCGGGGCGGCTGGACAGCCCACCGCTCAGGTGCAGAGCTCCTCCGTCGTCGGCTCCGACGGCACGATCTACGTCAGTGACTTCCAAGGCAATCTGTTTGCACTGCAGGATCCTGGCAGCGGCAGCACGCTGGCCGTCCGCTGGCGCTTTCACCTGTCCGGCCAATCGCCATTGCACGGCACTCCGGCAGTTGGCGCTGACGGGACCGTCTATCTCGGCTTTTCCACGCTCGGCCCCGCCACCAGTACTCCCAAAGCGATGCTCTACGCCTTGCAAGCCCCCGCGAGCGGCTCGGACCCTCGTACGCTGTGGTCGGCCGACCTGGGCGCCGCGCGAGCGAGCTTCTCTCCGACGCTTGGCCCAGACGGCACGATCTACGCCCTCAACGGAGCTGGAAAGCTATTCGCCGTTTCCCCGAATGGAAGCGTGAGCTGGACGGCCAACGTCGGCCCATCGGTGGTCTCCTCGCCGGCCTTAGCGTCCGACGGCACCGTGTACGTCGCCTGCACCGATGGCAAGGTCTACGCCGTGACGCCACCATCGGGTGGAGCGAGCGGGGGCATGTCATCCTGGTCATTTGACCTGGGTAAGCACCTCGGCCCGACTCCGCTGGTCACGGCTTCGCGGCCACAAGGCGCCAACGGCATCGGCACCTTCGCCTCGCCTACCATTGGCCCCGATGGCACGATCTACGTCGGCGGCAGCAACAGCAACTTCTACGCCATCACCCCGGATGGACAGCTCAAATGGCTCTATGAAGCCGAGCGTGAGCTGGCCGGTATCGCCTCTACCGCGGCCATCAGCGCGGACGGCCAGACGCTGTACTTCGGCGCCAACAAGGGCGGCATCTACGCCGTGGCGGCGACCGATGGCTCCTTGCGCTGGCGCTTCAACATCTACGGATCGGTGTTCAACTCCCCGACGCTGGACAAAGCCGGTGTGCTCTACACGGGCAGCACCGTCGGCCACGTCTTCGGCATCGACAGCGCGACCGGCAAGCAAGTCTTCGACTACGCCGCCGGCTTCTCCGTCTGGACCGCGCCGGCGATCCGCCCCGACGGCTCCTTGGTGGTCGCTACCCAGCATGGGCGCGTCGAGCTGTTGGCGCCCCAGCCGAGCGGTTTGCCGACCACCGGCGGCGGCGGGGCGGCGGGGAACCTCACCCAACCCTCTCCTGCGAGGAGAGGGCAAACGTAGGACGCGGCTGCATCGCGGCGATTCTTGCCACTGTCCACAACGAATATAATTGTCCCGGTCGCCCAGTCCGTTGACTCCGTTGGGAGGGAGCGTCGAGATATGCCGGCGGCGCCGCGACTCCTCGACGTTGTTCGAGTCTTGGATCGAGCGTTGCTCCGCGTGGCCATGGGGGCGACGCTCAGGCTTCTGGCCTGGCGTCTGAGCCGGACAAAATCGCGACGCGCGGCAGGCAGCCGCACCCCTCATGGAGCGCCGCGGGAGGGCAACTAGACGCGACGACGCGGGCGATCCATGAGCAGGCCGGCGGCGAGCGCCGTGCTCACGCCACCCATCAGCTTCGGTAGCCACCGCGGCACGCGCGGCGATCCAGCGGCGATGGCGGCGACCATCAGCGACCCGCTCAGGCCGACAGCCAGGGACAGGCGGCGCGTGCCACCCGCGATCGTCTCCTCCAGGCCCTCGATACCCCGCAACTGCACCCGCATGCCGGCGCCCGGTCGCACGCCAACCGACCCTTCCAGGGCCTCCAATAGCCTGACCAAACGGAGACGCACCTTCTCGGCCTCGTAGAAGAGCTGGCGCGGGCTGGCGCCGTGGACAAGCTGCCGCAGCGTATTCCGGAGTACGTACGACTCAGCGACAGAGAAGGGGTCGAGCGTGGGCTCGAGCTCGGCCGCGATGAGCTGCATCTGCGCGAAGGCCTTGCCGATCAGCGTGAGCGCGGTCGGGACGCGGATGCGGTGGCGGGCGGCGATCCTGGTCACCTCCTGGAGCAACGGCCCGAGCCGTAGCTCCCGCAGGGAGAGGTCTCGATAGCGCGTGATCAGCCCAGCCAGATCCTCGCGGAAGGCCGCCAGGTCCGTTGTGGCGTCCGGCTCGGCATTTCCAAGGAGCAATACGACCTCCGATAGGAAGGCGGCATCGTGCTGAGAGAACGCCAGCAAGAGCAGGAGGATGAGTCCGCGCGCGTCCGCCTCTACCTCGCCGACCATACCCAGGTCGAGGAAGTAGATCCTGTCGTTCCACCACTTCATGTTTCCGGGATGTGGGTCCGCGTGGAAGAAGCCCGCGGTCAGCACCTGGTGGTAGTAGGCCTCGAGGAGTTGGCGCGCCGCCTCTTGTCGCGCGGGACCGGCCGGGGCCTCGCGGGCGGGCGCGCCTTGAATTTCCTGCATCACCAGCAGCCGGGCGGTGGAATATTGCTCATAGACGTCCGGCACTCCCAGGCGCGGGAAGGGAGCGAGCACCTCGCGCATCCGCCGGAGGTTCCCTGCCTCGCTCCGGAAATCGAGCTCGCGGCGCAGCGATGTGGCCAGGTGCTCGACCATGGCGGGCACGTCGAAGACCTGGCGCAGCTCTGGGCGCTTGGCGGCCTGCTGGGCGAACATTTCCAGCAGCGCCAGGTCCTGGAGGATGTCGCGTTCCGCGGTGGGCCGCTGGACCTTGACCACGACACGCTCGCCCGACTCCAGGACAGCGCGGTGGACCTGGGCGATAGTGCCGGCCGCCAGCGGCGCGGGCTCGATGCTGGCGAACACGTCTTCCCAGGGCACTCCCAGCTCCCGCTCCATCGCAGCCACCACCTCGGCCTCGGTCAGCGGCGTCACTCGTTCCTGGAGGGTGGACAGCTCTTCCACCAGGGCTGGAGACAGCAGGTCCGGGCGGGTAGAGAGGATCTGGCCAAGTTTGGCGAAGGTCGGCCCCAGCTCATCCAGGGCCGAACGTAGCCGCCGGGCGGACTCGCGCGCCGCATCGTCCGACTCGGGGCGTCGCAGCAGTTGGCGGACGCCGGCTCGGGCCATGACCCGGCCGATCCGCCAGGCCCTGGCCGTCAGCAGCCCGGACACGGGGTCCGCGGTCGCGGCTCGGCGGCCGCGTCCGCCCGCGCTATCGCTATCGTCGGGCTGCACGGTATTGACGATGACCACGGTGCAGCGCGCGCCATGGGTGATGCGATTCGGGATATTGCCGAGCAGAAACTGCTTGCGTCCGCGCATGCCGGCGTTGCCGAGCACGGCCACGTCTACCGCCTCCTCCTCGACGGCCCGGAGGATGGCCAGCGCGGGATCAGTTGCGACCTCGATGCGCCCGCGCCCGCGATGGCCGGCGAGTTGTTCGGCGAAGCGCTGCAGGGTCTCGCTCGCCTCGCGGCGTCCCGTCTCGACGATCGCGGCGTTTCCGGCGCCGGCCGCCTCGGGCAGCACCTGGAAGAGCAGGAGCTCTGCCTGTGACGCCGCCGCCAGGTCCGCGGCCCACCGGACCGCCCGATCGGCGCTCTGGGAACGATCAGTGGCGACCATCACTCGCCGAATGGAAGGGGCGTCCACACTCGTTGTAACCATCAAAACGCTCCTGGATCGTTATAGGCGAGGGGGCTGGTGGCGTAGCCGGCGAGTAGAGCGGCGGCCTTGCCAGACGAGGCCATCGCTGCCCGGTTGCGCACCATGAGGTTATAGCATGGTTCGTGCTCACCGCGCTTGCGCGGCGGCACCCTATGCGGCAGAATACGTCAACGCCGCCGCCTGGACGCTTGAGGGGGCAGATGCGCTACCCGGAATTCCACTTTCGCTGGCAGTGGATGCTCGCGGCGACGTCCGACGCGCTCTGGCCGCTAGTCGCCAACACCGATCGCTTCAACCGCGACACCGGCGTGCCGGCGGTCGAGCGATGGACCGGCGCGGAACCGCCTCCGGTGAACGGCCGGCAACGGCTGCGCCTGCGCCGCTTCGGCGTGCCCATCGTGTGGGAGGAGGAACCGTTCGAGTGGGTTCGGCCGTCACGGTTCGGTGTGACCCGGCGCTACCGCACCGGTCCTGTCGCCGAGATGCGGACCCGGGCGGACCTGCAACCGCTGCCGAGGGGGGGGACACGGCTGGTGTACCAGGTCTGGGCGCGGCCCCGAACCGCCCTGGGCCTGGTGGCCATCCCAGCGCAGATCGGCATCCTGAGCGCCCGCGCCTTCGACGTGACCTTCCGCCGCTATGGCCAGTTTGCCGCCCGCGGCGAGGCGCCGCGCCAAACGGGTCAGGTTCGCCTGGCTGAGGGAGGGGCGGCACGGCTGGCCAATCTCTACCAGGCGTTGACGGCACAGGGTGCTCGCCCGGACCTGGCAGGTAGGCTGATCCAGACCATCGAGCAGGGTGACGACCTCTCCCTGACCCGCTTGCGTCCCTATGCGCTTGCCGACGCCTGGTCGGCGCCACGTCGGGCCGTGCTGGAGCTCTGCCTCCTCGCCACCCGCCTCGGCCTGCTGGAGCTCCGCTGGGATGTGCTCTGTCCGCTCTGTCGCGGCGCCAAGCGGAGCAGCCAATCCCTGGCCGGCGTGGAGGAGCGGATGCACTGCGACGCTTGCCGGATCGACTTCAGCGCGAATTTCGATCGCTTCGTCGAGGTTACCTTCCGCCCTGGCGCGGCGGTCCGTTCGATCGAGGTCGCCGAGTTCTGCGTCGGCGGTCCCCAGATCACGCCGCACATCGTGGCCCAGCAGCTCCTGCCGGCGGGGACGGAGCGGACGCTGACGCTCCCGCTGGAAGCGGGGCGCTACCGGCTGCGCACGCTCGCCCTGCCCGGCGGCCAGGCGCTAACGGTCGCGCCCGACGGCTCGGGCGAGGCCACGGTGCGCGCCAGTCCCAGCGGCTGGCCGGGCGACGAGCTGCGCCTGGCCTCGACAGCGACGCTGCGCTACGAGAACAGCACGACGGACGAGCAGTTGTTCATTCTGGAACGCATGGCCTGGGCCGACGAGGCGGCCACCGCTGCCGACGTTATCGCCCTGCAACGCTTTCGCGATCTGTTCGCCAGCGAGGCGCTCCGCCCAGGGCAACGGATCGCCGTGGGGAGCCTGGCGGTCGTCTTCACCGACCTGCGCGGCTCCACGCGCCTCTACCGGCAGGTGGGGGATGCGCCCGCCTTCGGCCTGGTGCTGGACCACTTCGACGTGCTCCGCGAAGCCATCGGCGCGGAGGGCGGGGCCGTGGTAAAGACGATCGGCGACGCGGTGATGGCGGTCTTCCGGCGTCCCGTGGCAGCGCTACGGGCGCTGCTGCGCGCGCAGCAGCAACTGGCGGCGCCGCGGGAGGGTACGCGGCCGCTGCTGCTCAAAGCCGGCATCCACTATGGCCCGTGCATCGCCGTCACGCTCAACGATCGCCTCGACTACTTCGGCTCCGCCGTGAATATCGCCGCCCGGCTGGAGGGCCTGTCGTCGGGATCGGATGTGGTCGTCTCAGCGGCGGTTCGCGACGATCCGGAAGTGGCCGAGTGGCTTGCCAACGCTGATGAAGTCCTCGGCGCGGAACCATTGGAGGCCACCTTGAAAGGTCTGGATGAGGAGCGCTTCGTCCTCTGGCGTCTGACCGCGGCCGGTGTCACCGGAGTGCCAGGGAGTAGCGCGACATCGTCAGACCGCGATTCCACGTCTGCAGCTCGACTACTCATGCCTTCCGGCAGCGCGGGCGCGGACGGCCACGCGGTACAGCCCGAGGAGCAGTCCTAGCGCCAGGACTCCGCCGGCCATGACGCCGAAGGGATGGACCCTGGTTGGCGGAGGCGGTGGCGGGACGCGGGCAAGCTCCTCTGACGAGGTTGCCTCGCGCCGGGCCAGTTCCAGTCGCAGGCTCTCCTCGCCCCTGGCCATAGCCCACAGGTGGTTCGCCCGGAAGATCGGCTTCACGACAGCGGAGCCGTAGCGCAGCAGCGGCTTCTCGGCGCGGATCTTCCAGTCATAGGTAACATCCGCCCAGGTCCCGTCCTGCTCGAAGGTCCAAATGCCCCGCCCCTCGAAGTCGCCCGTAGCTTCAAGACTGAAGCCGCGGGGATAGCGCGACTCCGTGACGCGAAACTGCCAGCGCAAGGTGTAGGGCAGCCAGCCCTTCGTGTAGAGGTCGACAACTTTACCGACTCCGCGCTCGTCACCGGGTTCTAACTGATTGACGCGAAGATAGACCGATGGCCACCATCGGGCGAGGGCGGGCGCGTCGCCCAGGATCTGCGCCACCTGGTCGATGGTTGCCCGGACACGCCAACGCGTGACAAAATGGTAGTCGTTGGTCCGTTCGTCCGGCGAGATCACAGCGCCTCTGCCCCCTCCCGGCAACGTGCGATCGCAGCGCCTACGGCCGCTGGCGGGGCCGATAGGTGAGGGCCTCGGCGACGTGGGGCGTGTCGAGCTCCTCACTGTCTGCCAGATCGGCGATAGTGCGGGCCAGCTTGAGCACGCGGTGGTAGCCGCGCGCGGACAGGCCAAGGCGGGCCGCGGCGGTCCGCAACAGCGCCTGCGCCGGCGCGGTGGGCCGGCAATAATGGCGGATCTCGCCGGCCCCCATCTCGGCATTACAGGTGAGTGCCGTTTCGGCCAGCCGCGCTTTGCCGCGAAGGCGCGCCGAGCAGACTCGGGCCCGCACGGCGTCGGAGGCCTCGGCCGGACGCGTGTCGGCCAGCTTGTCCAGGTCGACTCGCGGCACCTCGACGTGCAGGTCGATGCGGTCCAGTAGCGGACCGGACAGCCGCGCCTGGTAGCGGGCGATCATGGTGGGGGTGCAGGTACACTCCCGAGCAGTATCGCCCGCGTGCCCGCAGGGGCA